>Ga0209737_10000399_pt1 | contig 37202 bp, 38 predicted proteins | sample TergutCu122P3_FD_187284 | JGI IMG/M metagenome (GOLD analysis project Ga0209737, IMG submission 187284) | Cubitermes ugandensis P3 segment gut microbial communities from Kakamega Forest, Kenya - Cu122 P3 (SPAdes) (version 2) | ecosystem: Host-associated > Arthropoda: Insects > Digestive system...
GGTGGCTCCCCCGCCGAGACAAAGGAGGCGGCAATGAGCGATGCAAGCGACATAGAGAGAGCCGGACTGGCGCTTTATGGCGACCGGTGGCACGATGGACTCATGAAAGCGCTGCGCATGCAGAGTGCCAAGCGCATAAAGGCCTGGGACTCCGGGGCCCTCAAGCTGCCAGAAGGGGTAAAGTCGGAAATAATCGACCTGCTGCGCCAGAGAGGGCAGGCAGCGATACAGCTGGCGGATGAGCTGGAGGCAGCATGGCGCAAGGAGTAGTGTGCGAGTTTTGTTCGAGCGAAAAGGTTGTAAAAAACGGCCGCCTCAAGCGCTTCGTTCGAGATATCCCGCGCGGTGGAAGGCCTACGCTCGTCGAATTTGTAGCTCAAAATTGGCTTTGTCGGGCCTGTGGAAAGTCATGGGCCGAGTATCCGCCAGGCGTCGAGAAGTGGGTACAGGCTACCGACGCCCTCATCGAGTACATAATCGCCTATAAAGGAAAGAAAATGCAGGCGGAAATAGCAACCGAATGTGGTCTCAAGCTCAATACCGTCAAAATAATCCAAAACCCGGACCTCAGAGAAAAAAGAAGGCGCGCAAAAAAAAGAAGCAAAGGTTGATTTTTTTCTTGACGCATCCCAAAAGTGTGCTATATATAAATCATGAGCAAGAAAACCAAAATCTACCTCGACACCTCAGTCATCAGCCACCTGGACGCCCCAGAGACGCCAGAGAAGATGGAAGACACCTGGAGGCTTTGGGAGAAAATCAGAGCTGGCGCATATGAGGTTGTGCTATCCGAGGTTGTTTTTGATGAGCTCGGGGGCTGCTCGGCGTCAAAGCTTGGCTGCCTGCTGGGTTTTCTTAAGCAAATCAACTATGATAGAGTGGATGCTGGAGGCGACGCGGAGGCGCTAGCGAACAAATTTGTTGAGCTTGGCATTCTGAGAGAAAAAAGCCTTGACGACTGCCTCCACATAGCCGCTGCGCTGCTATCGGGCTGTGACATTATTGTCTCCTGGAATTTCAAGCACATTGTGAATGCCAAAACCATAAGAGGGGCAAAAATGATTGCGTTGCTGGATGGCTACAGGGACATAATGATATACTCTCCAAGCATGCTCCTCGAGGAGGCAGACTATGACTGACGTACCAAAGCCGGAAATCAGCCCGGCGTTCACACTTGAAGATATTCGCAAAATTCGCGACTGGAACCACGAGAGAAGAAAAGTCATGACGCCGCAGGAGTTTCGCGAATGCAGGCGCAGGAACGCAGAGCGTGTACTGGCCTTGCTGGAGAAGCCCTCAGACCCGGCTGTGGCGGCTGAGGTCCAGCGTCGTCTTGACTCTGTCCGCAAGCACAAAAAGGCAAGCTGAAAATGGACGAGAAAGAGAAAAAGAAAATTGACGAAGTCTTTCTTGTTATGCTCACGGCGCTGGCATGTCCATTGGGGCTGCTGTTTTTGCCGACGGCCGCGCCAAAAAATGAAAGCTGAATTGTGGTGGTGGGAGGCGGTGGGTTAAACCGACAGTTTTTGCATATAACTGCATGATTTTATAGCTCTGTATGGCTGGGGAAATTGCGCGCAGGAATAGCAGAATCTGCGATGGGCCCAGTCAGGAATTAAGCTGTAGCATGCTCATCCAGCTCGACACAAACGCCTCCTCATTTGCAAAAGAATTTGCCGGGAAAGGAAAGAAAATCCGCCAGGCGGCGCGCAGAGCGCTTGCAGATTGCGCCTTAAAAGTCCGCGAATCCCAGAAGAAAGAGATTCCACGAGGCTTTAAAGTTCGCAAAAATAATTTTCTTGAGAGTCGGGTCAAGGTTTTAGAGTGGCCAAAAAACGATAAGCTTGTTGCTCATATCGGCATTGATGAGCGCGTGCAGGGGACGCCGCTTTTCCTCCACGCCTACGAAGAGGGTGGAAAGCGCCCAGTCGGTGAAGGAAAGAAGAAGGTGGCTGTTCCAATCACCGGAAGCAAGGCGCGCCAGACCTTTTCCAAAAATGTTCCAATAAAGTTTCAGATAAAAAATCTGGAGATAGATAAGCGAGGGAGGGGGTTGCATCGCACTGTTCTCTTGCCAACTAAAAAAGGTCAATGGACCGTTTTTCAGCGTGTCAAAGGCCGAACATGGGATAAGCCAAGCAAGAAATGGAAGGGCCGCCGAAGCAAGTTAAATCCACTTTATACTTTTTGGGGGGCCAAGCCACTTAAGCGCAGGATGCGCTTCAAGGAGAAGTCTGGAGAGCTGGCCACGTACGTCTTGCCAATGCTGTTTAATCGATATTTGCGGCTGTACCTCAAAAAGGGTTAGGCGCTATGTCGCGTTCGTGGATCTACAAATATTCAGAATGCAGATAAGTTGCAATTTGCAACAAAAAAGCAGATTTTGCGCCATTGCCAAGTGCAGTACGTCATGCGCGTTGCCGATGGTCTGCAAACCTCCGGTTTGCAGCGCGGAAAATATCTTAACTAATTAAATTTGCTATGTTATCCAGCTTTTTCTTCTGAATTTTCAGGAGGGGGTATGATCCATGGGCGGCCTTAGGTTCTTCCTGGTACCCCCATGTAGCATGGGTGACTGCGGGCCCGGTCCTCGCCCAGTTAGTTAATTTTTATTTGGGTTTTTGTTTTTGCGGATCAGACATGGGTATGCCGCATAACTAAGCGCGCCAGCAGCGAAAAATGTTTTTGAGCCATGGTTCGCAGACGGTTTGCAGCTGGTTCGCAGGCGGTTTGCAGATGGAGTGGATGGGGAATATGCTCCGGTATGCGCGCTAATGCTTCCGGAGGAATAAAGGCATGGGCGAGTTAATTCCAATCCGCGAATTTGCTCGCCGCGTCGACGTGTCGGACACGGCGGTAAGGAAGGCTATAGCGACTGGGCGCGTGACAGTAGCCAGATGGGACGAGAAGGGGGAAAGGAAGCTCCCAATGCTGGATTACGACGTTGCACTCAAGCAATGGCGCGAGCGCACAAACCAGGCAATGCAGCGCCCAGAGCAAGGCGTTGAGCAGGGGAGAATCAGACAGCGTTCGTCCGTAAATATTTCAGGTTCCCAAGAAACAGAGAAGAGCATTCCAGAGTACAGCGTTTCGCGTGCTGAAAAAGAGTTTTATTCCGCCCAGAAAATAGAGCTCGAGGTGAAGAAAACCATCGGGGAACAGGTCGAGATTGCAAAAGTCGCTGAAATTGTTGAGCGCGACTATTCGGCTGTTCGCGCGCAAATGCTATCTATTCCGTCAAGGCTCGCACAAGAGCTATCGCTGATTAATGACGCAAACGTCATTCGCTCAGCGTTGCAAAAGGCTATTGAAGACGCTCTGTCGGAGTTGTCATCAGGCGTTGCAGGGTTTGTCGCAAGTGCTTGATTCTGAGGCAGCGCTTGAACAGCGTATTCATGAAATACGAAGAAGAGTTTTGCGGCCGCCGTCGCGCATGACAGTCAGGCAGTGGGCTGACAAATTTCGCATCCTATCTGCTCCCGCGGCAGAACGAGGCAGATGGAGAAGCGAACGGGTTCCTCCGGCCGTCGGGATACTGGAGACGATAACAGAGCCACACGTGAGGCGCGTGTCCTGCCAGACGTGCACACAGCTTCTCAAGTCCGAGGTGCTTCTGAACACAATCGGATACTACGCACACCAAGAGCCGTGCACAATAATCATGATGCGTGACACAAAAGAGCGCGCAGAAATATTTTCTGAAGAGCGCATTGCTCCAATGATTGCGGATACACCAGAGCTGACAGCTATTTTCAGTAGGCCAAAATCACGCGACTCAGGAAACACGAAGCTCTACAAGAAATTCATCGGCGGACAGCTTATATTGGTCGGTTCGAATGTCCCTGGGGACTTGGCTGACCACCCAGCAAGAGTTGTTCTGTGCGATGAAATAGATAAATTTGCACCGTCAGCTGGCGTCGAGGGGGACCAGCTCAAGCTGATAATGGAACGCCAAGCAACATTTTGGGACAGCAAATTCATTTCTGTTTGCTCTCCGACGCTTGAGCCAACTCCGAATGGCGGAGGCAGCAAAATTGCGCGCGAATACCGTCTGAGTGACGAGCGTATTTTTGAGCTTGATTGCTGGAAATGCAAGCGGAGAAACAGGATGCTGTGGGTCAACGTCAAATATGACGACCCTCTTGGCAAAACGGCAATGTTTTTTTGTGCGGACTGTGGAGAGCCATGGAATGAAGCAGAGCGTTTGAGGGCTCTGTTTTCTGCAGGAAGGCGACCGCTAGTACAGGACTCAGAGCCTGGGAAATACTACGAAGGATATGGGTGGAGAGGGACAAAGCCTTTCGATGACCACGCCGGCTTTCACGCTGGTAAGCTGGCATCTCCTTGGGAGCCAATGTCAAAGCTCGCCAAAAAATGGATTGAGGCGCAGGGCAATAAGGAGGCGCTGAAAGTTTTCATAAACACTCAGCTTGCTGAAACATGGAAGGTAACAGGCGACCAACCAGAATGGAGGAGGCTGTTCGAGCGTCGTGAAAGTTATCAGCGAAACATTGTTCCGATGCCTGGTAGAATTCTGGCTGCAGGCGTCGACGTACAGAAGGACAGGCTTGAGCTTGAGATTGTCGCCTACGGGAGGGGGCTGAGGTCATGGTCCGTCGACTACCGTGTTTTCCCTGGCGACACAGCAACGCTTGACAGCGAGTGCTGGGAGATGTTGCGGAAAGTTGTAAACGAAGAATTTTTGCACGAAGCCGGCCAAAGAATGCGGCTTGACAGGATTGGGATTGACGCCAGGTATAACACACAGATTGCCTATAATTTCGTGCGCCTTTGTGGCCAAGGCGGGCGAGTTATGGCAACGCAGGGGCATGAAACATCCGCTGTAATGATTGGAATACCAACCCACCGTGAGACTAGAAGCGACGGGAAAAAGCACAGGCGTGGTGTCCGCGTCTGGAAAATCGGACTGAATATCGCAATGGCCGAGCTGTACGGTTTTCTAAATCTGGAGCGACCAGAGAAGCCAGACGCCCAAATGCCTCAGGGATGGTGCAGCTTCCCTGAGTACGACGAAGAATTTTTCAAACAACTGACAGCCAAGCAATGTGTTTCACACCTGGACAGGAGGCTCGGGATAATTAAACACAGGTGGGAAAAGACTCGAGAAAGAGACGAAGCTCTGTCATGTCGAATAATAGCAAGGGCTGTCGCATGTGCCTTCGGGCTGGACAGGTGGACCGAAGAGCACTGGCGGGAGCGCGAAGCGATTTTAGGTGTTACCCAAGGGAGCATTGCAGCGCGAGAGGCCAATGTTATTTCGCCATCTGCTCCTGCCGTGGAAGCAAAAAGAGAACATCCCAGAAGAGAAATTGTCCGTACAAAGAGCTCGTTTTGGAGCCGCTAATTTGCCGATTGCCTCCGTTGTACTTAAAAACGGACGGAGGTTGTGACGATGGCAGACAATTCAGGATGGACGCTGAAGGACTTGGATGGAGTCATTTCCATCCTAAAAAGCGGAGCTCAGACCGTCCGGTACCAAGACAGGACAGTAAGCTACCACTCTCTGTCGGAACTACTGAAGCTCAGAGGTTTGATGCAGGAAGAACTTGGTCTGACCAGCGGAAGAACCCGTCGCTATGCGAGCTTCAGCAAGGGGCTAAAGTGATGCGACAGAGTCTCCTCGATAAAACAATTGAATTCGTTTCACCAAAGTGGGCGCTCAAGCGTGCGCGCTACCGCGCAGCCATTGAGGCCGTCAGGGCTTATGAGGGCGCAGCAAGAGGGAGACGCACTGAAGGTTGGAGGACACAATCCACCTCCGCGAATGCGGAGACGCGCTCCGGGCTGACATTGCTTCGCGACAGGGCACGAGACCTGGTGCGCAACAACTCTCACGCAACGCGCGCCGTGTCAGTGCTGGCTTCCAACATCGTTGCTCACGGAATCAAGACATCAATTAAAAACACAGAGCTTCAAGAGGTATGGAATGCATGGGCAGAAACAAAAAACTGTGACGCTATAGGGCAGCTCAACATTTACGGCCAGCAAGAGATAGCTGCGCGAGAAATTGTTGAGTCAGGCGAAGTCTTTGTGAGAAGAATTTGGTCGGATGACACAGAATTTCCGATGCAAATACAGTTGCTAGAGTCTGATTATTTAGACAGCACAAAGGATGGCTCAACGAGCGGCGGAGGCAAGGTTATTCAGGGCGTGGAGTTTGATGCGAGGGGGAGGCGCGTTGCATACTGGATGTTCGACGACCACCCTGGAAATGGATGGTACGGAGGAGGAAATACGCTTGCAGCCTCAAGGCGCGTTGATGCAAGGGACATCATCCACATATACAGCATCTGGAGAGCAGGCCAGGTTCGGGGTGTGACTTGGTTTGCCCCTGTCATGTTGCGCACGCGCGACAGAGATGAGTATGCAGACGCGCAGGCAGTGCGCCAGAAAGTAGCTGCCTGCTTCGCCGGATTCATCAGGGACATTGAGGTTCCTGAAAGCTCATCTGACAAATACGAACTAAAAGAGAGAATAGAGCCTGGAGCCATTGAGATTTTGCCGCCAGGCAAAGACATCGTTCTCGCTACACCTCCAGTGCTGCAAGGCTATGGCGAATATATGACGGTGACTGACCGTGAAATTGCCGCAGGCATTGGCATAACGTATGAGTCTCTCACTGGAGATTATTCGAAGGTTAACTTCACAAGCGGCCGCATGGGGCGCAGCGAGTTCCATTCCCTTTTAGATGTCTGGCAGTGGAACATGTTTATTCCTGGGTTTTGCGATGGAGTTTTCGCCTGGTTTCTGGATGCCGCAGCGCTTGCTGGATACAAGGTTGATGGCATTAAAGTCAAACACACACCGCCAAGGCGCACCCTCGTTGACCCGACGAGAGAGATTCCAACAATCATCAAAGCCGTCAGGGGCGGGGTGCTTACCTTGTTCGAAGCCGTGCAAGAGATGGGTTATGACCCAGAAGAGTTCTTTAAAGAGTATGCAGAGTGCAACAAGTTGCTCGACAAGCTCGGAATCTCGCTCGACAGCGACCCGCGTAAGATGAGCTCATTCGGACAATTGCAGCCAACGGCGCAGCCTGGAGGCGAAGACACTGCCTCAGAGGAGGTGTAAAAAACTTTCGACTTGCGATTTTTGCAAACTGACATCGCGCTGACTACCACTACTTAGTGGGTCTAAAAAAAGAAATATCGTCACAGCGCAATTCGGCGCAGTTCAAGGCGAACTTTCCGACGCAATTCAGGGCGGCGGCATTCGCGCCGGCAACCTACAATAAGGACACGCGGACGATTGATGTTGTATGGACGACTGGAGACAGTGTCCCTAGGCAGAGCGCTGATATTGGAGAGTTCAGCGAGCGGCTGTGCATGGATGCATCTGCCTGCCGACTTTCAAGGCTGAATAGCGGAGCACCAGTCCTCAACAGCCATGCGAGCTTCGATTTGAGCAACGTCATTGGTGTCGTTGAGCGAGCGTGGATTTCCGGGGACGAGGGGCATGCGACAATTCGTTTTAGCGACAGAGAAGACGTCAAGTCGATTGTAGCTGATGTCAGCGCAGGAATATTGCGGAACATTTCCATCGGCTATGCCGTCTACAAATACGAGCGTGCAGAGGGGGACGATGAAGGAAAGCCTGTCTACAACGCGACAGACTGGGAGCCTTTTGAAATCTCTTTTGTTCCGATTCCGGCCGATGCGCGGGCGCAGGTAAGGGCAAGCGATAAAAAAAACGAGTGCATTTTTTTTGGCAGCAGAAGTGCTGAGAGGGACGTGAAAATGTTGAAAGCAAAACTCAAGGAATTGGTGCTTAAGCTGTTGTTAGCCCGCGGAGTTAAAGTTTCCAAACGAGGCGAGAAGGAGGTTGAGGCGGCTGCTGCATCTGCTGCGGCAGCAGCCGCTGAGGTTGTGTCTGGGGATGTTTCGGAGTCTCAGGCAGAGAAAATAGCGAAGTCGGTGATGGAGGCTGTTTTACAGTCTTTGTCTGCAGGAGAAAGAGCTGGGGATGGTGATGAAGAGCGCGCTGAAGATGAAGACGAGGACAAAGAAGATGAATGCTCTCGCACTATGCAGCGCGGCATAGAGGCAGAGCGGAAGCGCCAGGTTGATATTCGGCAAGCAGCCGCGTTGCTCCCGCAGGAGCTGCGAGGCGGCATGGAGAGTCATCTGATTGACTCTGGAGCAAGCGTAGAATCCGCACGGAAGGAAGTTCTTTCCGCTTTGGTCAAGGCGCAGGCGACCATCAACGGAAATGTGCGGGTATCTTCTGGTGATGACGCGCGGGACAAGTGGCTCGCAGGCGCAACGAACTGGTTGCTGCTCAAGTCAGGAATGGCGCCAAAGCTTGGCGACGCTGCAAAGAATTTGCACGCCGGAGGGTTTCGCGGAATGCGTCTGATGGACTTAGCGCGAAACTATCTAGAGCGCGCCGGCGTGAGAACCAATGGCATGGATGTCATGTCGCTGGCTGGGCACGCATTCCAGCACCGCTGGGGAATGAACACAACCTCAGACTTTGCGGTGCTGCTCGAAAATACGATGCACAAAATGTTGCTGGCTGAGTTCGCTGTGACGCCAGACACGTGGCAGAACTTTTGCGCAGTTGGCTCTGTGTCTGACTTCCGCGACCACAACCGCTACCGCATGGGCAGCTTCGGTGTGCTCGAGGAGTTGAGCGATGCGGGGGAGTACAAAAACAAAAACATTCCTGACGGGATGAAGGAAAAAATCCGAGCAAAAACAAAAGGCAATATCGTCGCTATTTCTCGCCAAACAATCATCAATGATGACATGGGAGCATTTAGCCAGCTCATGATGATGCTGGGGCGTGCCGCGAAGCTGTCTGTTGAGGTTGACGTCTATGCCGCGCTCGCTCTCAACGGCGGAATGGGACCGCTGCTGCAGGATGGAAAACCGATTTTCCACACCGACCATGCCAATATCTCGTCAAACAGCATTTTGTCTGTTGAGGGACTGGATAATGACCGGGTACAGATGGCAAAGCAGAAGGACCCTTCTGGAAACAAAATTTTGGATTTGCGCCCAGAAATTTTGTTGGTCCCTGTTGAGCTCGGCGGAAATGCCCGCGTACTCAACGAGGCGCAGTATGACCCGGATACGCCAAACCGATTGCAGAAGCCGAACATGGTCAACGGCCTCTTTAAGAACATTGTCGACACAGCGCGGTTGACTGGAACTCGTCGATATATTTTTGCAAACGCATCATCTGCGCCAGTGCTCGAGGTCGCATTCTTGGACGGACAGCGAGAGCCAGTTTTGGAAACCAAAGACGGCTGGCGCCAAGACGGGGCAGAGCTCAGAGTCCGCTATGACTATGCAGTCGGCGGCATTGGTTGGCACGGCGCTGTTACCAATGCGGGAACGGCATAATTTTTGAACATCAAGTAGAGCCATTGAAATGGAGATTTTGAAATGAAAAACTTTGTTCAACCTGGAAACGTACTCGACTTAGTTGCACCAGCTGGAGGAGTTGTCTCTGGGATGCCGGTCGTTATTGGTAGCATTTTCGCGGTTCCGCAAGTTGACGCCATGGATGGAGATGTTTTCGCTGGTGTTGTTGAAGGTGTTGTCTTGCTTCCAAAAGCTGCGACGATTGCGCCGGCGCAAGGTACGCCTATGTTTTGGGACGCTGTCGCTCTGTCCGCGACGTCAACGAGTGCCGCTGGCTTATATCCAATCGGCGTCTGCACCGCACAGGCGTCAGCGGCTGACATCGAAGTCATGGTGCGCCTTAACGGCGTTGCCGTCACCGCAGTCTAGGAGAAGAGAGATGGCATGGGCTGACCTATCTGCGCGTCTGCTTCGAACGTGTTTGAAAACTTTCGGAATGGGACGAGACGAAGATGGTGATGTCCGTGTCTTTTATCGTCGCGGAGGAACAGATACAGAGCTTGAAGATGTCGTTTTCGATGAAAACTTTATCAGCGTTGACCCGAATACTGGAGCTCAAATCATAAGCGACAATCCGATGATTGGTGTTGCCGCCGAGGACATTCCGGGCGGTGAATGGATGCAGGGAGACATGGTCATCATCGATGGGGTTCAATATCGCTGCTACGAGCCTCAGAAGGACAGCGAAGGGCACATAAAAATAATTCTCCATAGGATGACGTGATGGGTGCGAAGCGAAAAAGAATCCGCCATGCCGTAGTGGCTGCACTGCTTGGCAACACGGATGCGGGAGCAAATGTTTTTGCGTCGAGGGTTTTGCCTGTCGACCCGAAAACAGAGGTTCCGTTGATACTCATTTATACACAGTCTGAGTCAGCAGAGCTTTTCAACGAGTCTCCAAGAGAGCTGAAGCGAACTCTGAGCATTAGAATAGAGATAGTAGCCAGGGCAGATGATGGCGTAGACGATTTCGTTGACGATGTGTCAGAGCAGGTTGAGTGGATTATGTCAGAGCATCAGACACTCTCTGGTTCGGCAAGTGACGTGCTCTACACGGGGACAGAAATTGAATTCAGTCGTGAGGGCGACAGCATCTACTGTGGTTGCACGCTGAGCTATGACGTCACCTATTTCACAGCAGATGTTTCGCGTGGTGTGGAAGCTCCAGGTGTTCCAGAGGAAAATGTTTTGCAGGATTTCGAGCGAGCGAACGTTCGATGGAGCCCGAATCAATCCATGGAAGTTTCCACTGAAGACAGAGTTGAGCTCGAGACATGATGGAGGCGCAGGATGATAGAGCAGCTTAAAAATAGGATGATTATAAAGCCGTCCGGAAATTTTTTGGTTCGCGACCCGGTAACGAAAGCGCACCTAAAACCCGAAGGCGAAGTAAAGCCTCGAAACAACTACTGGCTTCGAAGGCTTGCCTCTGGAGAGGTAGTGGAGGTTGAGCAACAAGGCGGAAGGCAAGCGATTGAAACCAAGAAACAAGAGGGCGAATAAATATGGCCATTTCGTTTAATCAGATTCAGGCAACGCTCAGAGTCCCTATTGTAGCCGTGGAAATCAGCAACGAGAATGCTGTCCAGGGCTCGACAATTCAGCCGTACAAAATCCTTGTTATCGGACAGCGTCTGCCGACGGGGAGTGTTGTTGCTCACGTCCCAACTCGTATAACAAGCGTAGCTCAAGCAAAAAACTTTTTCGGTACAGGCTCCATGCTGGCGCACATGCTTGAGGCGCTGATTCGTGTGAATAATTTCACTGAGACATGGGCCATCGCTGTTGATGATGATGCAGCAGCACAGGCCGCGACCTGTACAATAACGGTTGTCGGTGCACCGACCGCCGGCGGAACAATCAACATGTATGTCAGCGGGAGAAGAATGACAGTAGGTGTCAACGTTTCAGATGATGCTGAGGCGATTGCTTCAAATATTTCCACTTCCATAAACGCCAACGCGGACATGCCCGTGACTGCAACTTCTGCGCTTGGCGTGGTGACGTTGACATCAAAAAACGCAGGCGCGGCAGGAAACGGAATTGATATTCGCTTTAACTTTCACACGGGGGAAGAATTTCCTTCCGGCGTGAGAGCAACGGCGACGACATTCTCTGGTGGAACATCAAACCCGGACTTGGCGGCAGCAATAGCTGCGCTCGGCGACCAGCAGTACCACGTCATCGCTCTGCCGTACACAGACGCGGTTTCTCTTAGTACAATTGAAGCAGAGCTTTCGGACCGATGGGGACCCATGCGGATGATTGAGGGCATGGCGTTTGCGGCCAGCCGCGAAAACCATTCTGGCTTGGGCACTCTGGGGAACAGTAGGAACAGCCCGCACGTCTCCATTATGGGCGCCTATGGAATTCCAAACGCGCCATGGGAGGTTGCCGCTGCTGTTGCCGGGACAGTCGCGTTCTATTCGAACATTGACCCAGCTCGGCAGTTCAAAACGCTTCCGCTCACGGGGATTCTTCCTCCGGCATCTGGTGATAGGTTCACAATGCAGGAACGAAACATTCTGCTTTACGACGGCATATCCACATTTGTAGTGGATGCTGGAGGTGTTGTACGTCTTGAGCGAATCATCACGACGTATAAAACGAACCCTGCCGGCGCAGATGACCCGTCTTATCTGGACGCAATGACGCCGATGCTGCTTTGCTTCCTTCGTTGGGACTTCCGAAACCACATCCTTCGGAAGTATCCACGTCACAAGCTCGCGAACGATGGGACTCGGTACGGCGTTGGACAGGCAATCATCACACCGAAAATTGGCAAGGCTGAAGCTGTTGCGAAGTTCCGAGACTGGGAGGACATGGGGCTCGTTGAAAACGGAGAGCAGTTTAAAAGAGACCTGATTTGTGAGCGCAATGCGACGGACCCGAACAGGCTCGACTGGCTTCTAAGCCCGGACATCATCAACAACTTCATGGTCGGCGCAGCGAAGATTGCGTTTCTGCTTCAGGGCGCTGAGAGGCCATCTTAATTCGAGGGCAACGACATGGCAGGAGAATTGAAACGAGGCGGCATTATCTTTCTGAAGCTTGATGGAGGAATCCAGCAAGCTAAGGGGGAATTCACATACAACCTTGGACGCCCAAAGCGCGATGCGATTGTTGGCTCGGATGGAATCCATGGCTATGTGGAGGTCCCCCAAGTCCCATTTGTTGAGGGTGAAATAACAGACCATCCAGACCTAGACCTGAATGAGTATACAACCCGCGAAAACATGACGCTGACTCTGGAGTTGGCCAACGGGAAAGTCATTGTTATGCGCAACGCTTGGTATGCAGGAGAAGGCACAGGAAACACCGCTGAAGGAAATATTGGCGTTCGTTTCGAAGCGATTTCTGGTGAGGAAATACGATGACAGAGACAAAGACAGAGTTGCCTGTGGGCTGCACAGAAAACGAAGATGGCTCAGTCAATGTGCCGCTTGACTATCCAATTAAGTTCGGAACCGAAATAATCACTCAAATTAGAGCACGAAGGTTGAAGGGACGAGAGCTGCGCAAGCTTCCGGCTGAGCCAACGATAAAAGACATGTTTTCCATTGCAGAGTCCTTAACCGCTCATCCGCCATCCGTTTTGGACGAAATGGATGGGAAGGACATCACTAAACTGTTTGAGGTGCTCGGCGGTTTTTTAGGAAGTTTCCGAGCGACTGGCGGGAAGCAATAACTGAATTTGCTTGTGCATTTGGATGGTCGCCGGATGCGTTGCTGGAGCTTGACGACGACGACATAATTTTTTGGCGCGACAACATTTCGTTGCTCAACAAGAGGAATAGATAAAGGTGGCGCAGGACAAAAACAAAATAGGAATTGTCCTCGAGATGCTCGATAAGGCAACTGCTCCTCTGAAGCAGTTCGCCGATAAAGCCAGTGCGACTATGCAGTCTTTCTCCGGGAAAGCTTCAGCAGCAATTGGAAAGGCCACTGAGCCACTGAATAGATTCAACAAAAAAGTTGAGGGAATGACGGGCCCCATAAAAGAATCTATGAAAGCATTTGGTGAGGCAACTGGCATTCCTAAGCTAAAAAAGTCTCTGGGAGATGTTGGTGACGGATTCAAAAAGGTTGGTTCTGAAGCCTTTGGACTATTCAAGAAAGTTGCTGGGGCGGCTTCAGCTGTTGGCGGCGCCATATTCGTGCTCGCAAAAAATGCTGCCGGCTATGGCGACCAAATGCTCAAGGCCTCTCAGAGGGCTGGAGTAAACGTCGTTGAATTCCAGAAGCTCGCGTACGCAGCGGAACAAGGAGGTTCTTCCGTTGAAGAGCTAGAAGGCTCTCTCATCAAGCTGAGCAAGGGGATGGTAGATGCTCAAGGCGGAAGCAAGGAGATGCAGAAATGGTTTGGTCGTGCCGGGATATCAATGGACGACCTGAAAAAAATGTCTCCTGAACAGGTGTTCCACCGTGTTTCCGATGCGATACAGAAGCTTCCAGACGATAGCCCAAGGCGCGCAGCGTTGGCCATGGGGCTTTTCGGGAAGTCTGGCGCTAAATTGCTTCCCATGCTGCAGGATGGTTCCGCAGGCCTCAGGGAGATGGGGGCAGAGGCTGAGCGCCTCGGGAAAGTCATTGATGCACAGAAAGCCGCAGAGGGGACTGCGTTCAGCGGCGAGTTGACGAGATTGACGTCAACCGTAAAGGGCGTTGCACTGTCCATTGGTTTTGAGCTGCTACCGCTCGTGCACGAAGTCGTTGCCTCCATCCGCGAATGGATTGGTGAAAACTCAACGCTGATGAAGTCAAAAGTTGCAGAGTGGATTGCGTCACTGCGGGAGCATTGGCCAGCTGTCAAGCAGGGCGCATTGGATGCATTTGGTGCTGTGCGAAACATCATTGATTTCGTGAGCGGAGCCATAGATAGGGTTGGCGGGTTTGGAAATGCACTAAAAATTCTCGCTGGTGTTGTGTCCGCAAAGCTTATTTTTGCCGTCGCTGGGCTTGGAAAGGCTCTTGTCGCGCTTGGCTGGACGATGATGACGACGCCGATTGGGTGGTTTCTGGGGGCTGTCGCATTGCTGGGAGGGGCCGTTTATTTAATCTACAAAAATTGGGAGCCAATCAAGAATTTCTTTTCACGTCTTTGGGGCGGAATCAAAGATGCACTGAGCGCGACATGGGAGCTTATCAAGGGCGTTCTGCGCTTTACGCCTCTTGGAATCATCATCGACAACTGGGAGCCGGTCAAGGAATGGCTTGGACTATTATGGGAAGGAATCAAGGTTGTATTTGGCACAGCATGGGATGCCATAAAATGGATATGCCTTAAATTCACGCCTCTCGGGATTATCATCGACAGATGGGAGCCGATTAGGAATTATTTTACAGAGCTTTGGGACAGCATAAAAAGCATTGTCTCCGGCGCGTGGGACTGGATGTCTAAAAAACTTGGCGGTCTCATTAAATTCCTCGGGAAGCTCTCGGACGCCAAAAAAGAGTTTAATCAGTCTGTCGGGCGCATGCTGTTTGGAAACAAGAAGGACGCTGATAGACAGCCATCGTCAGACTCTGGTTCAGATGCATGGCCAACTCCATCTGGAGTCCCCACGGGAGCAGCCGCAAACGTCAGACAGGCCGTTCAGTCAGCGGGAATGCAGTCGCGTGTATCCATGCAAGATGTAGTTCGGACAAACAACGCAGCCGTGACAGTGGATTTCAAAAATGTCCCGCGAGGCGCCGCAGTTATGCCCGGGAGAAATAACAGCGCAGAGCTCAATCTGAACATGGGCTACGCAACGGCCTTTGGGAGCTAAGATGGACTGGAAAGACAACCTTCGCCAGGCATCATTCAGGGGTGCGACTTTCAAAGTGCAGAGCCACAATGCTGACGTTGGACGAAGAGTTGTCATTCATGAATACCCGAAGCGCGACGTCCCATATTCTGAAGACATGGGGTTGAGGGCGCGTCAATATTCCGTTGAGGCATACGTCATCGGGGATGATTATTTTTCAAAGCGCGACGCGCTTATGAGGGCCTGCGAAGCCGAGGGGTCTGCCGAGTTGGTCCATCCGTACCTCGGGACGATAAATGTCGTCTGCCTTTCTTGCTCGTTGAGAGAGTCATCTGACGAGGGACGAATGGCCCGCCTCAGCCTGCAGTTTATTCAGGCTGGTGAAAATCGCTTCCCAGGAGAAGCAATTGACATAGTCGCCCGGGCAGAACTTTTAGCCGACGCTGTGCGTTCCGTGTCCGTGCTGAGCTTTGCTGACATGTTTTCAATATCTGGACTCCCGGGATTCGTTGTCAGCGACGCAAGGAATATGCTTGCTAATTTTTCTGAAACAATGCGGAGGATTACAAACAATAGCCTATCGAGAAACATCACTGAGGCGCTGAATGTACTCAATGGATTCAATAGGGAGTTGTCAGCCCTGCTTGGCTTGCCGAAGGCGCTTGCGAAGCGCATTCATGGAATCTTTTTTGCGCTGTCTACTATCTCTGCAAGTTCGCGTGAAGAGCTCAACGCGGTTTCGGTGCTATACAGCTTCGGTGGCGATGCTCAACCAATACCTCTGACGACATCGACAAGGGTTGCTCAGCAGCGCAACAGGGACGCCATCACTTCTTTCATCAAAACATCGGCGGTGACTGAAGCCGCTCGTGTTGCGCCGACAATCGACTATCTGGCAATAGATGACGCGGAAGAGGTTCATTCAAAAATAATGGAGCAGCTCGAGCTAATTGCTGAGAGCCAAGAAACATCTGACGAGGTTTTCAGCGCGCTCCAGGACCTGAAAACAATCATCGCTGAAGGTGTGCCGCAGCAAAACAAGCGGCTTCCATATCTGATGACATACACGCCTCACGCGACCGTTCCGTCTTTGGTGCTGGCGCATAGACTTTATGAAGACATTTCTCGGGCTCAGGAAATAGTAGACAGAAACGGCATCAAGCACCCCGGATTCATTCCGGGGAGTGTTCCTCTGAGGGTGGTGGCCGGTGAAGCCTAAGATTGAGCTCCTTGTCAATGACAAAGTTTACTCTGGATGGCTTGAGGCAAGCGTCACTCGCTCGCTTGATGCGATAGCCGGAAGTTTTAGTTTGTCGGCGACGGACAGGTGGGCAGTCGATTCAAAGCGCTGGGAGATTTTCCCGGGAGACAAGTGCCAGCTGAGGATTGATAGCGTGGCCATCGTCACAGGTTGGGTTGACAGGGCCTCACCAAGCTATGATGCTGACAGTCATTCAATCAGCATTTCTGGGAGGGACGCAACTGGAGACCTGGTCGACTGCTCTGCTGTCGTGAAAAGCAACGAGCTGAGGGGGCTGAAGCTCGAGCAGATAGTTTCGGAACTCACAAATCCGTTTGGGCTTTCAGTCAAGAGTGAGGTGGACACTGGAGAGCCATTCGCGCGCTTTGGAATTCAGCCGTCGGAGACAGTATTTGAGGCAATTAATCGTGCTGCGCAGCAACGGTTTATGGTTGTGACGACGGACGGTGAAGGCAGCATTATCATCGCCAATATTGGAGAGAAACGCGCGACAGATTCACTCATTGAAGGGAAGAACATAAAGTCGGCACAGGCTGAATATGACTTCACGCGCCGGTTTTCAGAGTATAAAGTCATCGCCCAGACTCACGCGGTGAATGACGGATGGGAAGACGCTGTCACGAGTGTGACAATGACTGCCACAGACGAAAACGTGAAGAGGTATCGCCCAAAAATTATTGCCGGAGAAACTTCTGCGACGCTCGGTAGCGCTCAAAACAGGGCAGAGCTGGAGGCGGCGCAGCGTGCTGGAAAGTCCACTCGCGTCTCTGTTGTTGTTCAAGGATGGAAACAGAGCGACGGAAAGCTGTGGGAAATGAATTCGATGGTGCCCGTTTTGAGCCCATACCTTTCGCAGGATGGTGAATTGCTCATAGCCAGGGTCCAGTTCGGAATTTCAGATAGCTCAGGCATGACGACTGAGCTTGGGCTGTCAAGGCCAGACGCATATTTGCTTGGACAACTTAAAGGGAGAAAAAAGAAGAAGGGCATAGGGCCAGACCCATGGTGGTGCATGCGATGATAGACGCAATTAACAAGCTGATGGACCCCATACGCCGGCGAATAATGCTGACCATTGGAAGAGCAGTTTTGACAGCCATAAACGATAAGGCACCAGTGCAGCTTGTACAGGCAACGCTTTTGGACGATGAAACAAGGGATGGCATAGAGCGGTTCCAGGAGTACGGATTTACAAGTGTTCCACATCCGAAGTGCCAGGCGGTCTCGGTTTTTATCGGAGGAGAGCGCGGACATGGGGTGGTGATAGCCACCAATGATAGCCGCTACCGTGTCAAGGGGTTGGAGGGAGGAGAAGTCTGCATCTACACAGACGAGGGAGACAAGATAACGCTCAGAAGAGGAAATGTTATCGAGGTTGAGACCGGCGAGCTTATTGTGAATGCTTCCAGCTCCGTTGAGCTCAACGCACAGACAGCCACCATAAACGCCTCGCAGAGCGCCGAAGTTAGCTCGCCGTCAGTTACCATTACAGGCGGACAACTCACCGTAAGAGGGGCCGCAGCGCCATCAGGAAGCGGGCCTTTTTGCGGTATAACAAACTGCCTTTTCACTGGCGCGCCCCACGTGGGCGACACGGTTGCGGGGACATGATGCCACTCACTGCAGCCAGTATGTATGATGACATTCAAGCAGCGTTTGATAACGAGGCTCCTGACAATGCCAACGATGCATGCCGCATCTTTGGGAATGCAATAACGTCAAACATACGCACAAACGCTGTCGTGACATACAACCCTGGAACTGGGCCAGTTCCAATTGTACTCAGTGGTGGAAGGACGCTTACGCCTCAACATGCCTTCCCGCTTATGCTGGTGGAGCTTGCAACCTGCATAAAGTCCATTGCGCACTCTCCGCCTTCTCCTGGATTCAACCCCGCAGGCGTTCTCAGCATTAACCTTGCCTTCGCAAACAATCAGCCATTGGCAATCAACCTTTTCTGCGCGCAACTCATTTCATCAGTGCTTTCTTCATTCCCGGCACCCGGGATGACCATAGCGTGACTCTGGAGAGACATGGACATCCGACTAGCTTTTAACCAGCATTTCCAAGCGGACATCCAGCTTGATGGTTTCGACATCGCCACAGACAGGGGCCTGGAGACAGCCGTCATCATTTCTCTGTTTTCGGACCGACGCGCCAGCGATGACGATGTCTTGCCTCCAGCTGACACTGACAAGCGCGGGTGGTGGGGAGACACAGAGATGGACAAAATTGGAAGCAGGTTATGGCTGCTCTCCAGGGAGAAGCAAATGCCTCAAGTATTGGCGAAGGCCAATGAGTATGCGCGTGAGGCACTGAAATGGATGATTGATGACAACGTTGCGTCTCATGTGGATGTCATCGTCGAAAGCCATCGATTCGAAATGCTGGCGATTCAGGTAAATATTTCGCGGAAAAACGGAAAAGAGATGAGCTACCGCTACAACTATGCGTGGCAAGCACAGGCTGTACGGATGGAGGGCTTGAGTAATGCCGTTTAATAGGCCAACAATAACGGGAATTATTGATAGGGTTTTCTCTGACCTCGTTTCGCGCCTCGGAATTTCTGGTGCGCTTCTTCGGCGCTCGGTTCTTGGAGTTCTGGCGAAGGCTGTTGGTGGCGCATCACATATGCTGCATGGACACCTTGATTGGATAGCCAAACAGGCAATCATTGACACTGCCGACGAGTGGCTTCCGCGGTGGGCTGCAATTTGGGGGATACAGCGCAAGCCGGCAGAGTTTGCGACAGGAAGCGTGTCTCTGGATGCATTCCAGAATGGCGTTATAGTTCCTGCTGGCAGCATCCTGCGGCGTGCCGATGGCATTGAATATGTTACGCAGGCGGACGTCTCTTCATCGCTTGGCATTGTCTCTATCAACGTCATATGCAGCACCGCCGGCGGTGTCGGAAATGCAGATGATGGAACGCAGCTGACGCTCATCCGACCGGTCGCTGGAATAAGCAGCACCGGGACTTCTGGTGTCATAAGAAATGGAACAGACATAGAATCCGACTCAAGTCTTTTGGAGCGATTGCTTGCGCGGATACAGCGTCCACCGCATGGCGGCGCTGCGCATGACTATGTTTCCTGGGCAAGGGAAGTTCCAGGAGTGACTCGTGCATGGGTTTATCCTTTAATGTTTGGAGGCGGAACCGTTGGTGTCTCATTTGTCAGAGACTTCGACTCAAACATATTTCCTGGAATCGACGAAATTGCTGCTGTCCAGGCGCATATTGATTCCTTGAAGCCAGCTACAGCAACAGTTGTAGTCTTCGCGAACGAGCCAATGTTGGTTGATTCTAGCGTGCGTGTGCACCCAAACACGCAAGATGTGCAAGACGCCGTGCGAGCAGAGCTAATTGACTTTCTGAAGAGAGAGGCAGCGCCAGGAGGAACAATATTTTTGTCACGAATTCGCGAAGCGATTTCTGCTGCCGAAGGCGAATTTAGCCACGACTTGATTCTTCCTGCAAGCAATGTGATTCCGGTCGCGCATGCGCTCCCTGTTTTTGGTTCTGTTGTTTTTGTGTGATATCCATGGAGACACTCGCAGAGAAATATGCTGAGCAGCTAAACGCACTTCTTCCGACCGGCATTGCTTGGCCTCGTGAGAACGGACTGAGAATCCGAGAATTAATTTTGGCTATCGCAGCAGAGTTTGCACGCATAGACATGCGCGGGAAAGACTTGATGCGTGAGGTTTTGCCAAGCACGACGCACGAGCTGCTTTCTGACTGGGAGCGCGTTGCTGGACTTCCGGACACATGCGTCACTTTGCAGGCTACACAAACGGTGCAGGAAAGGAGAAACGCGCTCGTCGGAAGGCTAACGGGAGTTGGAGGTCAGTCAGCACAGTACTTTATCGAATTGGCGAGAGCGCTTGGTTTTGAGATTACCATCACTTTTTTTCGGCAATTTCGAGTTGGCGTTTCAAGAATTGGAGACGCGCTGTATGGAGACGAATGGAGGTATGCTTGGCGCGTAAATTCCTCTTCGGATTCAGGAAGGGCTCTGCTCGAGTGTGTTTTTAATCGGCTCAAACCTGCACACACCATTTTACTGTTTGGATTCACGCCGGTGCTTGAGCTGAGCATGTCAGAGCTTTCTGTTCCGGCTTCTGGTGGAAACAATTCCACATTTTATATCACCTCAAACAGGCCATGGGCAGCATCTTCGAGTGAGGGCTGGCTGATTTTTTCTCCTGCATCTGGAAGCGGAAATGCAATAGTCGCTGTGAGCGCGTCTGAAAACCAAAGCACAACTCCTAGGGTGTCCACAATAACCGTGTCAGCGGGCCCACTCACACAAACGCTAACTGTCAGCCAGGCAGGAGCAGCTGCCGTTGTGTGCGACGCGCGGGAGCTTGTGGAGTATTTTGGCAAAAACAGGGTGATGATTGGAGCACAGGCGCAGCCTGCGTTCTTCAGCGCAAACCCAGGAATCATGGACGTGCGCTATATATACATCGCCAATGCCGTGGCACCGGGCCCAGGTATTCCAGAAATATGCACTCCGGGCCTTGACGGCTGGTGGGGGTGCTGGAATTCGCCGCCTGGCCAATACCTTCGGAGCTTCATTCAATATTGCGCAGCCAATAGCTTAGTTCCGATGGTAACCTATTATACCTGGGTACAAACGGCCAACGCCGAAGAAGACCTGAGGCCGGCAAACGACGTGACGTTTTTGAGGCGATATTTCGACGACTGGCGCTTTATGTTGCAGCAGATTGGCAACGCGCGTGCAATCATCCACATTGAACCAGACCTTTGGGGCTTCGCACAGCACCGAAGCCTGGACGCCGGGACAGAGTCTCCGGTTATTTTGCCAGCCGCTGTGCAGGCAGCCAACCCGACCGACAGCGCGGGCTTCCAGAATAACGTGGCGGGCCTTGCTCGGTGCATGATTGCCATGGTAAGGAGGTACGCGCCAAATGCAAGAGTTGGCTTGCACGCATCCTCATGGGCAACGATGGTGGACGTCAACTACAACACCAACGCGCTCCTCGATGTCGAGGCGCACGCGCAAAGGGTTGCGAATTATTTGCTTGGGCTTGGGGCGTCGGAGACTGACTTTGTTGTCATAGAGGCGTGCGACAGAGACGCGGATTTTTACAGGCTCGTTGACCCAAGGGGATGGAACAGGTGGTGGAACACAGGCAGCGCGCCCCCAAATTTCGCGCAGCATTTTAGGTGGGCGCGTGAAATCCGCCGCGTGCTGCGAAAGCCACTTGTGTGGTGGCAATTGCCGCTCGGAAATGCGCGTTCACCAAACATCGCGAACACAAATGATGGCAACACAAACTTTGCCGGCTTTAAGGACAACCGCGTCGATTGGTTTTTGACGCCACACCACCTCAATGAGATTGCTGGCATGGGCGGCGCTCTTGTCGCATTTGGCTCTGGGCAATGGCAGCAAACGACGCCGCTTTCGGACAGCGGCAACATGGCCAGATGGGCAGCAGAGTACAAGCTCTCCTCTGCCGGAGGCAACTTCTGTGAGCCGCCGGCCCCCCCAGCTCCGGCATTGTCTATCAGCGTTCCAAGCATAAATATTGGTGCCGGAGCGAGCGCGGGCGGGTTTGACATAACCTGCAACACGAGCTGGGGCTCATCCTCGAACGCTTCGTGGTGCACCGTTGCGCCTGCTTCTGGGCGCGGCAATGCAACGGTAGAGGTGAGCGTGCAGAGCAACACATCCTCGGCGTCACGCTCAGCGACCATAACAATTTCTGCCGGGGGCCTGACGGCGACAGTAACAATCACACAGGCCGCAGCCGCGGCTACGCTCAGTGTGAACCCGACGAGCTTTAGTTTTGGCATCTACGGTGGACAGCGGAACCTGAGCATCACCTCAAATACTGGCTGGAGCGCATCCTCGGACGCCTCATGGTGCGGATTGTCAGCGACTTCCGGAAGCGGAAACGCCTCTGTTGTTGTCACTGCCTCGGAAAACCAGAGCACAGCTCAGCGAACAGCCACCATAACGATTACAGGTGGTGGATTAACTCGGACAGTGGCCGTGACACAGGCGGCGGCGGAAGAGCTAGCTTGGCGTTTCCGGACATCAACCCTTCCATCGTCGCTGAACTGGAGCGATATTGTTCGGGCCGGCACGCGCTATGTGGCCATTGCCCGCGGGACAAATATTTGTGCATACAGCACAGACGGGCTGAACTGGACTTTAGGCCAAATGCCCACCAGCGCGCAGTGGTGTTCAATTGCCCACGGCGCTGGGCGCTGCATCGCTATTGCTGGTGGCCCAACCTCGGCCGGAACCATAGGAGCCATGCTGCTTGACGGTTCTGACACTTGGCAGCCAATAACGCTTCCGGCCTTTGCTTTTTGGTCGAAGGTTCGTTTTGGAGGAGTTCGTTTCCTGGCGATAGCTGAAGTTTACCAGGCATCTGCTCATACAACTGATGGCATCACATGGGACCAGCCGACAACGGCGCTTGGCTTTAACACCGACTGGCGAAACCTCGTTTACGCAGCAGACAGGTTTTTCGCGGGAGACTTTTCGACAGGCAGGCTAACGAGCCTGGCGGATGGCGCAAATGCCTGGGCGGCACCTGTTATCTACCAAGACCTGGAGGAAAACATTCTCTTGGCGTTCATTTTTGGCCAGCTCGTGGCTTTGCGCGAAAACCAAACCTCGCTGGCGCGCTCTGTATTGCCCAGCCTTGCGTTTGGCCTCGACACTCCACCTGGGGGTGCTCCCTGGCTTCAGGGCGCAGAGGGGGACGAGCTGGCGCTCCTCTTAGCCAGCAACGTGGCGGTGTCCTTTGACGCCTGGGGAAGCTTTGAAGAGCATTCATTGCCTGTTTCTGGAGACTGGTCATGCATGGCCAGCAGTGGAGAGCAGTTTGTGGCGCTTGCTCCCAACAGCAATATTGCGCTCGTTTTCGATGAAAATAGAGGAGGAGGAGAGGGGCCAGGGCCAAGCGAGTTTCCTCCACGCATTTTCCCTGCTATTTTGCCCGTTGCAGGACTCAGCGACACAGGTTTTTACTATGATAACTCCGGTGGCGTTTCCGCGGACCCGGGCGTATGGGTGCCGGCGACGCCGATTGGCACATGGGTAGTGTTTCGCCTGTCCACACCGCGAGACAGGCTGCTCTTTCATTGGATGGCTTCGTGGGCGTACAGCTACAACGTCGTCGGCAATGGTGGAGGTCCAACGGGTTTTGACATTGAGTATTCGTCCGTGCAAAACCCAGCTGGGGATAGCGATTGGCAGGGCGTTACCAGCGCCACCGGCAACATTTTATCAGGCAGGGCCACACTCATCGAAGGGCCAGACATTCGCTGGGTGCGCTTCCGCGTGACATCCGGTGGCGGAAACATCACTGAAATTGATATCCACGACCTGACAGCAGGCCTCCCGTACGACACTTGGGCTTTTGTCGGCGACAGCATCACCGCAGATACCTTCATGCGCCGCCCCGCTTTGCTGCAGGGGACGCCTCCGGTGGCGGCCAGCACCCTGCCGCATTTCAATACTCGCGTGTCCCAGCTCAATCCAGCACGGTTCCCATTCGCACTCAACTGCGGAATCGGAAACTACAACACGGCGCTCTTTCTGGCTGACGACCTTTTTGCGAACATTTTAGCGGCCAACAGTGGGATTCACTATTGGTGCATAGGCTTAGGCAGCAACGTTGAGGCTGGGAGCACCTACGAGGCCAATTTGCGCACCATGGTGGCGATGATTCGGGCAGCCGGGCACCAACCAATCATTGCTCGTGCGCCGCACTCCACTGCGCCCGCGCACCCTGACAGCGTCATCCAGGCCAACAACATCATCGTCGGCAACCTGACGACAGAGCTTGGATTGCCGGCTGGGCCGGACTTGTGGACAATTTTTTATAACGCCGAGCAAAGCGGACAGTCGCTTTTGCGCGACGGGGTGCACCCCAATGCAGCCGGCATCATTGCCATCCAAGAGGCGTGGGCTCAGGTTGCAAATGACATAAATTCGGAGGACTAGGCATGCATAGAATCGACCACCCAACCGCAGTTCCAAGTCAGCCACCAGCCGAGACGGCAGGCCATCCTGGATTTTTCACTTCAGGAAGTCCTATGTCTGAATTGACAGCGACAATCGTAACAGCAGACTGGGCAAACTCGGTTCAGGAAGAGATTTCATCAGTGATTGAGGATGCTGGAATTTCGCTGGACAAAACCAATAACCGACAACTCCTGCAAGCGCTGAATGCGCCAATTTCTGAACCAGGCAGGATACCAAACCTTGACGCAAGCAAGATAACAACGGGAATTTTTTCCATTGAGCGAATACCAACGCTTCCCGCAATAATGCCAACGTTTGTTGTTGACTCAAATCAGGCACTTTCGGACTGGGGATGGAATGCACCCGGGAACGACTACAGTCACGTTCTGATTAAGCGCGGAACATGGTCGCTAGCTATTGGTGCCCAGGTAAGAACGTATGGAATAGACCTTAACCGTTCTGGAACAAAGGCTGTTACTGGGGAACCTGGAAGCATTCTCGCTATTGAAGCGGTTTCTGGCATGACCCCTTCCCCGTCTGAATTTTCTGCAATGCGCGGACTGTCTTCATATCCTGGAGGAAATGATGAATTTATAGAGGGCGTAACAATAAACCTCACTGTATCCGGCTATGGTGGCATGGAGGCAAGTGCCTTCAAGACTCTGAGAAACCTAATAAGATGCGGAGCAAGCGTCGTATATAGCGGAGTCTCTTACGCAGGACAAAGCAGCTTGATTTCAGGATTTTGGGATTGCAGGAACTTGAGGTCGTGCAATGCCTATGCTTCACAAATAGGTGCGGCTCTGGATGCACGAGTGTTTGGTTTTAGCAACTGCTTTGTACTGGATGCTTGCGTTGGAGGCGCGACGACCAACAATGCAACAGCGTTGGCACTTGCATGTGGATTCACAAACAGCATGTATATGCAATCATGCATTGGAAATGCTTCCTGCAACTCAAATGCCTCTGGAGCGTCAGAAACTGCATATGGCATTGCTCTAAGCAGTGTTCTAAACGGATGCTACGGAACGGCCAGGAATACAACTGCTTCGACAAGTTCATATGCTGTTGGAATAGCTGACTGCGATAGTCTTACATGCTGTGTCGGGACTGGTATCCAACAAGCGGCTGGAGCTGGACGATTTGGGTACGGATTTTCAAGGTGCAGAACTGGCTTTGCGTGCAGAGTTGGGGCTCCAGCAAGCACAACAGCAACTTTTAACAACTGCCTCATGGCGCAAGCAAATTTAAGTCCACCAACATCAAATGATTGGGCAAACACTGCGGCGGGCGGTTGGAATATGAGCTGATTGTGAGGTGATTCTAGATGGAAGAGGCGGTTGAGATTTTGAAGTATTTGGGCATCTCAGGCGCAGCAGGCATCATAGGTGCTGGCGCACTGCTGATGCTGCGGTTTATCTTTCGGAAATTTTCGGATGAGTCAGCCGCCGCGCAGCTATCCGAGGCAAAAACAGACGTTATCAAGGTGCTTCGAGCGGAGGTTGCCAGGTGTCAAGAGCACCGAAATAGAGTTGCCGAGCTTTCAAGTGAAGTCTCAAGGATGCACTCTGAAATTTTGGAGCTTCGGAAAATTAACTTGGACCTGCGAGCCGAGCTTGAGCAGCTCAGAAAAGACAATGAGCTACTTGCAGCTAAGATTCATGCATTAAACCCAGGGCTTGAGGCTGTGACTGGAGAATGGAGAGCAAATGGTTGAGCCAAAATGGATGGATGAGGCAAAAAAACACATTGGGCTTAGGGAAGTAAAGGGCCCAGAGCATGCACCCGAGATTCTTGCAATGTGGCGCGACGCGAGACTTGGCGGAATAAAAGACGACGAAACGCCCTGGTGCGCGGGTTTTGCGTGCGCGTGCCTGGAGCGTGTTGGCATTCGTAGCCCGAGGAGCGCGGCGGCCCGAAGCTTTGCGAGTTGGGGCGTACAGCTCAAAGAGCCAAGCTATGGATGTGTTGCAGTTTTTACACGAGATGGCGGCGGTCATGTCGGGTTTGTTGTCGGCAAGGATGCGGGGAGCCTACGCGTCCTAGGAGGCAACCAGAGTGACTCTGTCCGAGTCAGCCCGTACCCGATGAGCCGACTCATATGCCTCAGGTGGCCGCCTGGCGTGCCATTGCCAACTGAGGCGCTTTAGCCATGCTGGTTCTCGGTGCCGCATCCATCCTAAGGTCAACGGCAACAAAGGTTTCGGTCGCTTTTGTCATTGGCACGGCCGCCGGCGGAGTCGCTGCCTGGGTGGTGGCATCGAAATTTGGCGAGGCCAGGCTTTTAGCCGTCCAGCTGCGGCACGAAAAAGAGGCCAGCGCGCTCGCCGAGGAGGCGCTCCGGCAGTCGGAGCGAGTTTTAGAATTTGAGCGCACCCAGCGCGAAATGGTTTCGGAGATTGAGGGAAGGTATGAAAGAGAAAAAGCAAGGCTCACAAAAAAAGAGGCTGTTGATGCTCGTGCTTTGGTTGCTCGCCTTGGCGGGCTGCGCGACCCAGGCAAGGCCAAGGCTGCAACCACAGGTATGCCCAGAGGTGATTGTCCCACGCTTCCTGCTGGAGGAGGAGGAGCCCCCGACGCCAGGCTATCAGGCGCGGCTTCTGAATTTCTTCTCGGTGAGGCCGAGCGGGCTGACAGAGACGCAAACCTCGCAAGGAGCTGTCTTCTTTGGGCCCGGGAAGTAAAGAGACAGCAAGAGGCGATGAAAACGAAAGTGGACAGGTAACCAGGAATTTGCCAATTTAGTCCGCTTGGAAACATAGCTAATTTCATTGTTTTTCTCTGGTAACTGACTTAAGCATAGGAGCCTATGCTTAACTTGCCATAAGACGGGTGGTCGCGGTTCTATCTCCAGCAATCCTGATGTTGTCGGCTTGGATATGTGGGGGCAAAATGTGGGGCAAATCAAAAGCGCCACCTTGGAAAAACGAAGTAATAATGCAATGTTTTTGATGATATTCGATCCCGCCTGGCTCCACAAGAAGAAGGTTTGAAAAGTCCCACAAAGTCCAAAAGCCTTGTGGGACTTAGGTTTTTTTAGGGGTTAGATGCCAACAATTCTTTGAGATAAAGCTTAGCCCCGTCTTGCACCTGGCGTTTATAGGGGTGTTCCGGCGTCGTTTTTCTGGTTTTGGGCACCGTGGGTGTTTTGGGCAACGACGGTGCTTTGCCTCCATGAAGGATGATATAGCGCTCCTGAATTTCAAAACGCTCTTGATGAAACTCCTCCAACAGGCCCAGTGCGTAGCGCATAAATTGCCGTGTGCTCTTAAACTGGTCGGCGTAGCCGTTTTTGTTTTTGGATTTTAAGTCAATATAGGCAACTGTCAGCTGCCCCTGTCGATGGACGACGACGACACAATCACAAGCCCGATGATGCTTGTGGTGACTGTCCGTTGACAACAAGGGCGACATGACAGGGCATTTCTGTGTGCGTTGACACGCTCGGCCTTTGTCCGGATTGAAGCTGAACCAATCACCCGAGGGTGCCATCAGAATAACCTTCTTGAGCGCGGACAATGCATCGCACTCCTCAATCAGGACATGGCTATGTTTCGCACCGTTGTAGGTGACACAAGACAGCAAGTCGTTGAGCTTTGCCAATGCTGCCGACAACGCCATCAGAGTTCGCCTCCATAGAGAAGCTCTTCCTGAATGGCGTTCATGCTCTGAATGGTGTCGTCGAAAGTGCTCACCTCAATGCCATGCTCGGGGTGGATTTTTGCCAGCCGGAGGGTGTAACCGGCAGGCTCGCTGTTGTCCTGGGAGGGCTTGGCTTCTGTTATATACAGCCGAACACGCTCTGGGTTGAGCAACTCGGCGTCTTCATAGCCGTGCTTCTGCTGCACCCGCCGGGTATGTTCTGTGCCCTGGTGAAGCATCATCAGCGTGTTGAGCTCTTTAACCAAATAGTCGCTGTGGGTGGTGATGAACACCTTGACGTTTGCCTGAATAAGGCGCGCAACCAGTCGTGCAAAAGCACGCTGGTTTTTGGGATGCAGGCTGAGCTCCGGCTCATCAATGATCAGCAAATCGCCCGGATTGATTTCGCAGCGAAGACGAAAACCAACATCCAGCAAGGCGCGCACACAACTGGACACTTCATTCATCGTGAAATGACGTTGCTTGGCCCCCTTGGCCTCGAATACCAGGCCCTGGTTAGGAATGATTTTGTGTGTCCCCCCCATCATATGACTGAAGGCGGCAAGTACTTCGGGGTGCTGCTTTGCCAATCCACTGGTTTTCTTGTCGGTATACTCCAGCAGACGGGTGAAATCGATGTTGTTTTCTACTGGCCATGCATAGCTCACATCGGTTTCTCGAAACAGCTTCCGCATATCGCTTTTGGACTTTTTTGAACCAATCTCATGGATGAGAGCCTTGAGCAGGCGTGTGCGTGCGATGTCCAGCTCTTTATAAAAAACAGCAGTGCCGGTGCGTTCCGCGCTGGAAATATGCACCTTTGGCAGGTAGGGAGCAAACACAATGTCGGCAATGGTGTCGGCAATCAGTTCGTTCAGCCCACTGGATGGAGATTGCAACAACTCGCCATCGCTCACCCATATTTCCAAGGAGTGGCTGTTTTCTTCTTTCATGAATGTCACCCATAGCCTTTCGTTAGAGCTGATGCTTCGCTTAAACATCCCTTTGGTAAGTTGGGGTTGCTCGTCGACAGACAGACGAAAGTGGCTTTTTTCGAAAGCATCTTCTTGTGAGGCAAATACTTTGGGCAGGGTTTCTTCATAAAGCTCCCCCAGCCGAGTCAAATATTCATTGATTTTCCCGCCAAACATTTGCTGGAGATCCAGCTGACGTTTGTCTTGCGACTGGATGGCAGGTTGGATTTCACTCGACAATACGCTGTGCAGCAGTCGCCGCCAACTATGCAGGAAGCCATAGACAGCATAGGTGGCATAAGTTTTTCCGGTGTTGTTTTCCCCGCAAATGATGGTCAAATCCGCCAGTTCCAAATCCGCATCGTCCAGCAATCCCAAGTTTTTGAGATGAAACTTCATATGCATTGGCTTCTTGCCCTCGGTATTGCAGAATAGCAATTCATTCTCATCGAGCCAACTCACATTTATTCAAATGGAGAGTGAAACACCGAGACGTTCCCAAAGCCACTTGCTTCCCTTCAAAAAAGGCGCTATGGTTTTTGTTAGGTGCTGAACACACCTCTAGTAGCGGATTTTTCCGCGCCCGACAGCGTGGCTTTTTTGTGCCATTGTGGCCGGGTAGCGCGAAAGCTGAAAAACAGCCCTTCGGGGCTAAAGCCTCGGGCCGTCTACTAGCGGTGTTCAAGTACCTGGCCTTCCCCTTGAACAAGGGAAGCGTCTTAAACACGCTAGTAGGAGACCAATATGGTTACGAAAGAAACAGAAACACCCCCGCGACACAATGAAGACAGTTTGCCCCTCCACCCCACCCATTATGGCATGAGGACGGCGAAGGAAGCGGCGAATGAGTTGTTTGAGAAGCCAGGCGAGGAATGGATGCCCGGCAAGCTGGCCGAGGGGAGGCCACCCTAATGGATAAGCCTCTTCCAGGTGTTCCACGCTCACTGAGCGCCCAAACGAGCTAGAAAGACCGGTTAAAAACCACCACCGCGTGGACCTGCCCTCGCCTTCATTCACTTGAAGGCGGGGGTTTTTATTTGCCGGACAAGAGCACACTCGCCTTGACATGCGCTCTTTTCAGGCCACCTTCAAATCCTTCAAAGCTTCCGGGTGTTGGATGGCCACTTTCAGCAAAGTCCTGGCAGCACCACTGGGCACACGCCGCCCCTGCTCCCAGTCTTGCAGCGTGCGCAAAGAGACACCCAGCAGCAGGGCAAACTCGGACTGCGAAAGCCCCAGTTTGTTTCTCGCCGCCACCAGCTCCGGCAGCTTGACTTGTGTTTTGCGGGCCGCCTTTTTGGCCTTCATCTCCCGGATGGACTGCAACAAGTCGGCTTGAAATCGCTCTGATTCTTTCATAAGTCCAGCTCCTCCTTGAGTTGCTTCAAAAACCGGAAAGGCAAATTGTCGAATTCTGACTTGGCATAACGCACAAAAACAGAAGTTTCGATAACCGTGTACACAGGGAAATTATACGGCAATGCCGGATAGAGTCAATGCTTTGTTGGGGCCGCAATATTGTTATTCAGCCTTGTTGCACCCCTTTCAAAAGGCGAAGGAAGCGGTGAATGAGTTGTTTGAGAAGTCAGGCGCCGTAGTGGGCAAATTTTTCAAGCACCCGTGCCATTTCTTCAGCATCGAGCAGCACCGGAGCTCCAAGCTGGCAGGCGCGCCAATATTGGGCGCACAGCGTTTCCAGCTCCAAACCGAGCTCGAATGTGTGAGCGCAGCTTCGGCCATGGACAAGCATGCCGTGGTTGGCGAGCAGGCAGGCGCAACGCTCGCTCAGCGCTTCCAGTGCTGCTTCTGAAAGTGCCTGGGTGCCGAAGGTGGCATAGCGGGCACAATGCACTGTGGAGCCACCGAAACGGGCAACCATATAATGAAACGGTGGAATGTCGCGATGCAGACAAGCGAGCGCGGTGGCAAACGGAGAATGGGCGTGCAGCACGGCACCCGCTTGTGGGCGTGCGCGGTAGATCTCTCTGTGGATGCGCCACTCGGAAGAAGGCGCGCGCCTATTGCCGTGTTGTGCGTTGGTTTTCCCCTCAAAATCCAACGGCAGAAAAACAATGTCTTCAGGCTCCAATGCCGCGTAGGGCATACCGGTGGGCGTAATCAGAAAACCGTCGCATGGCTTTCCTTCTGTCTGCATGCGGCAGCGACAACTGAGGTTGCCGGCGGTGCCGGGTGTCAGTCCGCTCGTGGACATTTGGCATGCTGTGGCAATGAGTGTGCGGCGGAGGTCAGCGTCTTGGGGGGCTTGAGGGAGAAGCATGGGCAAACTCCGGATAAAGCCGGGCGATGCCGGCAGGGGAGGCGGGCGCGACGCCGCGTTCGCAAATCAGCGCAGTGACATAGCCGGCAGGTGTCATGTCAAAAGCGGGGTTGCGTACCGGCGTTTGTGGAGAGCAAATGCGCACGTGGGCAATGGGCTCTGTGGCATTCCCAGTTGTCCCCAGAACCAGCCGCAACTCATCGCCGGTGCGCTCTTCAATTGAAATGGCTGCGCCGTTGGGGCAGGAAAAATCAAAAGTTGAACGTGGCGCGGCAACATAGAAGGGCACCCCGGCGGCTTTTGCCGCGAGCGCTTTCATCAGTGTGCCAATTTTGTTGGCGAAATCTGCGTTGGCGGCGATGCGGTCGGCACCGACAATGACGGCATCGACTTCACCGCGTGCAAGCAAAAAGCCAGCGGCATTGTCGGCGATGAGCTCATGCGAAATGCCCTGCTGCGACAACTCCCACGCTGTCAGCAGCCCTTGGTTGCGCGGCCGCGTCTCGGAAACGAGGACGTGCACGTCCATGCCGCTCTCGAAAGCGGCATAAACCGGTGCCAGCGCCGTGCCTCGGTCGACGGTTGCCAGCCAACCGGCGTTGCAATGCGTCATCAGACGCAGGCGGGAAGAAGGGGTGTGCAGGCCGCGCAGCAGTGCCAGCCCATGCTCGCCGATGGCGTGGTTTTGTGCCACATCCTCGTCGGCGATGGCGTCCGCCTCGCGCCAGGCCGCGTCAGCGCGCGCGGACGCGGGCAAAGGCAGCAACACGGCTTGCATTCGTGCCAGCGCCCAGGCGAGGTTAACCGCAGTCGGCCGAGTGGCGCCCAGCACGGCCAGCGCCTGCGCGAGTGCGGCGTTGCTTTTTTCCTCGTTGCCTAAACCCTCCAGCGCGAGTGCAACGCCATAGGCGGCGGTGGCGCCGATGAGAGGTGCGCCGCGCACCTGCATTGTCCGAATGGCCTGCGCCACCTCTTCCAGCGTCTTGAGTGTTAGCGTGCGCCAGGCGTGGGGCAGGACGCTCTGGTCCACAACAGCGACGGCGCGGGAGGCCATTTCGGAGGTTTGGGACGGTGAAGACGCGTCACAGCGCCAGATGCTGCGGGTATGGACACCGTTCACTTTCATAGGTGGATGTGCCTTCCAATTGTCTAAATCTGAACTTCTACAGACTACCAGTTCGACACTTTCAACGTTCTGGATTTTTGACGCGCAAAGCCATGGGCCTCAAAACCCATGGGGGACTTTGGTTTTTTATGGGTTTTTAAAGTGGGGGCAAGAGGAAATTTTGCCCCCACTTGCCGAAGTGAAGCTGCGAACTCAGGGAAGTTTGCAGGGCCTTCACTTCGGGGCGTAGACGCTCACCCAGTCGAGTTGGATGTGGCCCGCAGAGGAGGCTGAGGGCGCTGGTCCGCCAATGTTGGTTTCCATCTGGAAAACCAAATGAAACGACGTGGATGGGACGCCGGATTTGTGAGTGCCTACCAGTTTCCCGTCCAGGTAGTAGCTCAGAGAGCCAGGGCGCCACTCGATGGAAGCGATGTGCCACCCCGTGCCGGCAGCGGCAATACCCGTGGACAGCGACACAGAACGGGCATAGGCGCCAGGTGCGTGCAAAAAGGCATACATCTGCCCGTCTTTCCCGCCAACCAGTTCGCCGACCTCAGGAAAGTCAATCTCCCCCTCCCCCCAGTCGTCGGAATCAGGCCACAGCAAGACGACAAGCTTATACCCGGGAATGACATCGGCGCGAAACCGGAACGTGTATTTGCCATAAATTTGACCGCCGACGGGAGTGCCGGGAATTTTGGGGATGACCGCACCGACATAGGGGTTGCCATTCTCGGTGTGCAGGTGCCAGTCAAGCACGCCGTTGGACACCGACAACACCTTCTCCGGGTTATAAATGCCTCGCTTGGAGGTGTCACGCCACGGGGAGGGGTATGCAATCCACCGGTTGCCATAGACTTTTACGAATTGCCCCAGAGGTGCCGGGGTGGTGAAATCCTCAGTGAAGATTTGACGCCAGCCCTCGAGATCGCCTATCGGCATTGCATTCGGGTCATTGTTGTTGTTATTGTTGTTGTTATTGTTGTTGTTATTGTTGTTGTTATTATTGTTGTTGTCCGCAATAACCCCGCCATAGAATTTAATTCCTTCGTTTGTCCAACCGCTGGCCGCCAGAGCCTTTCTATCCTCCTGGCTGACCGCAAAGCGGTGCTTATTGCCCGACACGAAACGATAAACAGGTTGGGCACAACTTGTAGGTGTTGCAGACACATAAAATGGTATGCCCCAATCCGCATAGCCCTGTTTTTTGACAGCAGACGTCACTTCTGATGAATGGATGGTCCAAAAGGAGTCGTTGGTTTTGGAGTTGTACAGCCAATGAGCGCCTACAAGGCCGTTGGCGCGTGCTGTTGAAGCGCTCAACGAAGCATGAAACAGTGTGCCCTTGTTGACGGTAAATCCATGGAGGCGGGCAGCGTCGCTCGCCTCCTTTTGCGAAGCGGTGAGCAGATTTGCCTGGGTTTTTGGGTTAATGAGCTGGAAAATCGGGCTGGAAGTCAACGCGGAACAGCTTGAAGACATTGCGGCAGGTTGTATGTTTTCCAGCAACAACGCATCGTTCGCTGCACTTTGTGCCTCCTGTACCTCTGCGTCCTGTACTTGTGCCTCCTGTGCCTCTGTGTCCTGTGCATGTACGTCCTGTATAGGTACGCCCTGTACAGGTACGTCGCTGCAGGACCCACCGACAGCGAAGCAAAGCGCCAATGCGAAACTACGCATGGGTGATAATGTAGGGCTCATAAGCTTTCCTTTCATACATGTGATGTGGTTATGGCTAGGACTGCAAACCACATTCAACCACATTTCATTTCACCAGTGCAGCCCCCAGACGGGTGTTGACAACTCCAGTGCACCACCCGGTAGTCCGAATGCAGCGGCGCGCTTGAGTGCATTTCCACCGGCCCCACCCGCAGAAGGGTGCCACTCTTGCTTTGCATGTCCGTGTGTGCATTGCCCTGACTGGCTGTTTGTGGTAGGAATGAGAGGCATGAGAAGGGGAGGGCTCAAGGGGCTCCCAAAACATTTAGGGACAAACAGAGAAGGAGAGGGTAGAAAAATGCGAAGAAATTTATTGTTAGGAGCTCTGTGCTTGGCTGGATTAATCTCATGCAAACCCAAGAAGGAGGGGGTCGATCCTGAATCGGTTCGAATCTGCAAAGCCTTGGCGGAGATTATGGTGCGCCATTCTGCTTGCGACATAGGAGAACCGGATTTGTCTGGGGCGTCCAGAGAGGAACAAGCAGAGGTTATAAAAGAGATATCTTCGATGTGTGAATACGACGACTCCTGGAAGGAAGAGGTGGAGTGTGCGTCTCCGAATCTGCCTGTGCTCGAAAAATTTGCCAAAACACTCCGAGCAGCCGGCGACTGTGAAGCTGTGCAGAAAATAGAGGGTCCACCTACCTGGCTTCCAGCGGACTGGTGTTTAGATTAGCGTATGAAAATGAAACTGTGGGTTATTGCTTTCCTCCTCCTCCCCTTGGCCACTTTCGGCCGCCCCCTCTCCGACAGAGAGTTGATGGGCGCAACCTTGTCGGCGGACGGCAAAACGGCCTATGGCATTACGCAAACCCACTCCACCAAACTTTCTTCGCCGGTTGTCTATTTGGAAGTTGTGGACGTGCAGACAGGCCAGAAAACAGCCTCCCACAAAATACCTGCGGATTTTTTTCAACACGCCTATCTTTTCAACCAAGGCTTGGACACCTTTGTGCTGGTTCCACAAAAACCAGGTGCCAACCAGAAGTCCAAGCCGCATGTCTATGTGTGCAAGCCGGACGAGCGTCCACAGCTTATCGGCGGGGATGATTTTTTTCTTCGTTCCCAATTGGATGCGCCACATATGTGGCACAACCATGTGCTGTTGATAGGTGAGGACTCTGGCGGCACCCCTGCGCTGCTGTACATTCAAGAGGGAAAACCCACGGTTTTTCCGCTCCCTGAGAGGGAGGAATTGGCGGCAGGCATCCATTATATTCGCTATGGCGCCTGGCACTCCCAGGACTTGCCCATGGCCTATGTTGAAGTGGGCTTGCACAACAACCAGAGAGTCTATTTCTCCCCCTTCCTGACAAGCGCGGGTGTTCCGCTCATGGAACGAGGCCAGCAAGAGAATGCCCTGGTGCGCTTTTCCAAAGAATATTATGGCGACAACAAAATATTGGTGGTGGACAGCCAAAGGGATACATCGGCAAAACTGCTGGCGGCGCCTCTGGGCCAGATGCGTTTTATGAGAGGGGAGGCTCCCCTCGCCACAGAAACACTTTACCATGCAAAGGTTTTTGGCCATGGCCCTAAGACACAATGGGTTTTGGGGTATGTCGAAACCAACCTCAAACAAGCCTCTGTCACAGGGTATATGTATGACATTCAGCATGAAAGCCTGACGAAGTTGCCGACTTTTGACACCATGGCGTTGGACAAGGTTCATTCGGTGGTGGCTTCTTCCCCCAGTCATTTGATTTTTGGAATGGATGGCAATTCAACAAGGGATGCCCTTCTCCTCCAGTTGGACACAGGCACGCTTCTTTATGCCTCGGCTTTTGACTTTTCTGACCAGTCGGTGCAGGGGCTTTTCAGAGTGCTTGACAGCTTCCAGGGCCGCCTTCTGGGAGGCATTCTCTTAAGTTTTGTTGTTTTTGGCCTGGTTCCTTTCCTGCTTTTTCGCCGCAAATTTGGCAAGAAGGAGAAGGAGAAGAAGAAGTTCTCTGTCAATGGCCTGCTGATAACCATCGGTTTTCTCGTGACTTTTTGCGTTATGCCGGTGGCTTTTCTCTTTCAGTCCCCTCCCGTTCTGCTGATGATTGGCCTCCCTTTGCTTGGGACGGTGCTGATTGTGGGGGGGGCTTTGCTGGGTGTCGGCGGCACTCGAGTGAAAAACGGCATTCTGGCTGTGGGGAAAATTGTTTCTGTGCGACAGACAGGACTGTTGGTGAATCATCAGCCCCAATTGGAAATAACGGTGCAGTTTAGCACCGCCGACGGGCGAGAGGTCAGCGCTTCTCTCAAAAAAATTGTGTCTTTGGCCAACCTGGCGCAGTTTCAGCCGGGCGGGCTGATTCCCATCCGGTATGACGCGCTTCATCCGCAGCGGATAATGTTGGACAACCATGCCGACAGGGCTGCTTTGCAGGACGCACTCAACCAGCAGAGGGTGAAAAGCGGGGAAGTTTCGCAGGAAGCGGTGGACATTGCCAAAAAAGGAGTGAAAGCGAAAGCGGTGGTTCTGTCTGCACAACCTACCGGCAACATTGTCAACGGCCGGGGGGAAATGGCTTTGCACCTCAAGGTGACACGGCCGGAGAGCGGAAGCACCTTTGAAACCAGGGTGAAGAAGGCGGTGCCCCAGCAAGCGCTCTCCTTTGTTTTGCCCGGCAGTGTGGTGGAGGTGCGTTATTTGCCGGAGGATGAGAAAAACGTCGTCATTGCTTGGCAGTTGAATTAGGCCGGTTTAGGTTTGAATTGAGCCTTTTTTTCGTCGTTCCCGCGGAGGCAGGAACCCAGAGCTGCGCTGGAAATGACAACAAAATTGTTGTTTTTACAAACGTTTTCTGGGCCCCCGCCTTCGCGGGGGCGACGGAGAGAGAGGCAGGGGCGACAGGAAAAGAAACGCTGTGCCCTCGCAAAGACGACGAGAAAAATGCCCTCTATTTAAAAAACCGCGAACGCCTCAAAACGTTGAGCATCAGCGCCTGCAGCATGGCGTAGCGGCTTTCGGCTTCAAAAAGGTAGCCTTTTCCGAATGCTTTTGTGCCGATGTCTCGGATGCAACGTTTCACAGTCTGGGAATCTTTTCGCATGTTTTTCAAGCGTTGGATGATTTCGGCC
>Ga0209737_10000400_pt1 | contig 37054 bp, 34 predicted proteins | sample TergutCu122P3_FD_187284 | JGI IMG/M metagenome (GOLD analysis project Ga0209737, IMG submission 187284) | Cubitermes ugandensis P3 segment gut microbial communities from Kakamega Forest, Kenya - Cu122 P3 (SPAdes) (version 2) | ecosystem: Host-associated > Arthropoda: Insects > Digestive system...
ATTGCTTGTCAAAGTTGCCGTAGTAGAAAGTGTTGGCAAAGTACTAATTACACTTTGTGTTTCACTATTCTTATAGCCTGTTATTGTATAAGTCAGCGACGGATTAGTAGCGCCATACTCACGGTTTAAATTGTTTGGTGTAACTGTAAGAGGTGCTTTTGTAACTGTCAGCAATCTTCCCGTAGTATATGTAAAGCTGTAATTAGTTGCGCTTCCGCCAGTAGCTGTGATAGGATAAGTTCCGGCATCGCTTGTCAATGTAGCTGTAGTAGAAAGTGTTGGCAAAGTACTGATTGAACTTTGCGTTTCGCTGTTTTTATAGCCGGTTATCGTATAAGTAAGCGTTGGATTGGCAGACCCGTACTCGCGGCTTAAATTGTTTGGCGTAACTGTAAGTGGAGCTTTTGTAACTGTCAGCGTTCCATTTGTATATGTGAAGCTGTAATTATTAGCAACTGCACCCGAACCTGTTATCGGATAAGTTCCGGCATTGCTTGTCAAAGTTGCCGTAGTAGAAAGTGTAGGCAAAGTACTAATTACGCTTTGTGTTTCACTATTCTTATAGCCTGTTATTGTATAAGTCAGCGACGGATTAGTAGCGCCGTACTCACGGTTTTTGTTTTCGGCAGTTACTGTCAGTGGCGCTTTGTTAACCGTCAAATCGCGAGTTACAGGCGTTGCAGCAGCGTAAGTAGTATTGCCGTTTTGTGTGGCGGTAATGGTTGCCGTACCTGCGCCTTTAATGGTTAGTGTATTACCCGATATTGTAGCTACTGCCGCATTTGACGACTGATAACTTACCGATAATCCCGAAGAACTTGTCGCCGACAATGTTACCGCTGCATCACCGTATGTTTTTGCAGCTATCGCAGGGAAAGTGATTGTCTGTGTCTGTAGTGTCTTAAAAGTCAACGTACTGCCATAAAAAGTAGCCGTCGCCGTTGCCGCATAAGCGCGGAACTGATAGGTTGTATTTGCCGTCAAGCCGGTCAAATTATAGGTTGCTGCGGTTGCTGATACTTTTGTCCACGTTGCCGCTCCCGATACTCTATATTCAAAGCCTTGTGCCGTAACAGCAGTTCCGTTTGCCGTTACGGTTTTATTCAGCGTGGCAGAATTATGTGTAATGGTACTGGCTGCCGATGTAGTAACCGTTGGGTCGGTGGCGCATTTTGTTTTGAAGGTGATTGTTCCGCTTCTTGCTCCATCTCCACATTCGTTTACTGCTGACACATAAATTTGGTGTTGGTTACAAGATTGAAAATAGGTTGAACTGTTAAGTGTAAAACTATTTGAAGTAATTGATGAATAAGTCCACCAACTGCCATTATAGAAAAAAGAAAGAGAATAGGAGGATGCTCCCGGTACAACATCCCAAGTAATAGTGGCGCCATAATCCGTTGGGTTTGAAGCAACAATATTGGTTGGCGCATTGGGCATATTGGCTATTTTATTGCTGTAATACGCAACAACGTGTTTCATTTCTCTTAAACTTCGTGCTGCATCGGCTTGTGTAGCATTGCCTGTAGAGCCCCCATCGAAACTTACACTTGGATTTGCAAAGTACGGAACAGGCACAGCATTAATTCCATCTGTATAATTCGAACCACTCCAGTAAGACATTACCGAACCTTTTTTTCGCGTATTCTGTCCGCCATAACTAACAGTGGTGTTTCCTGTCCAAGTCCAGCCAAACGAGTAGTTAAAAATCCCCCAACCTTTATCTTTCATTGTTGCAGCGTGTCCTAAACCCATATTATGTCCTATCTCGTGAACAGAAACAGGATAATCACCGCTTGCCGATGAAACACCGACAACCGTAAAACCATACTCATGATTTCCTTGGAGACTACCATAATATCCATAACCTCCTGCATCATTTTCGACAGTTATCAATTGTACCAAATCGGCATTATACTGTTTGCGCAATGCGTGAACATTGTCCATGTATCCGTCCGAAGGATCTTGCAAACGACTAAGTGTAGCAGACATATTATGAGGTACAGGCTCGGTATAAGTTACTTGTGCCGAATGTGCAAGCCGCAGTGTAATACCTGTTTGACTGTTGCTAAGACAAGTATTTCCTACGGTAATCATATTGGAAATATAATTAGCAATACTTCCACGACTGTTAATCATCTGCGTTGCTGCCGCTGGGGTATAAACTACCAATAAATCAATCGTAGCGGCTATGTTTGGATTATCCTTTGCAACGGGACCACAGTTTACATTGGCAGCCATCCGTGGCGCGTTCTGAAAACTTCCGTCAGCATTGCTTTCTTCATTGCTAATTTCAATCATTTTAGGCGCTTGCGGAATGGGTATTGCATCATTGTCCATATTAGGCAGTTCAATTTTACTTCTGTCTATTTCAATCAGATAACTTCCATTGGTACTAATATTGAATCTACTGCTAAAACTCTGCTCAAGTTCGGGGATAGACACAAGAACAGACGACACCCCTTCTGTGTCTGTTGTGATAATGGAAAAAGCAAATGGATAATCAGGCAACTTCAACATAAGCGTAAAATTACCGTTCACATCGGTGGAAATGTCGCTTACAGTAGCTCTATAATTTTTACCTTCAAACAACTGCAAATTGACAATATCGCCCACAAATACGCTATTTATGCTTTGCAGGGCGGGATTAATCACAAATGTTCTTGAGACTTTTGCCTCTGCAAATTCATTTTGTGTTACAAAACTTGTGGCGTTCCTAAGTCCTGCAATTTGTGGCGTACTATAGTCGTCCAAATCAAGCACTCTTTGTGCCGATAAAGCAAAACTACTGAATATTAATGCAAGAAAAACAAAAAAACTCCCCATTTTTTGAGGGCTAACTAAGGTTGAATATTTTTTGTAAACCGTTGCGCTACCGGATTTTTCTGTGTAATTGTTCCCCATACTATGTATTTTATATTTACGTTAAAACAGCTATTGCAAAAATAAACAATATTCCGTTAATTGGTGTTAAATGAAAATAAATTTACAATATTTTTTCTAAACCTATTTTTGCTCGTTTTTTACAACAAACGTTATAGAGCAAAAAAGACGTACTTTCCAATGTAAAATACGTCTTTTTTTATGCTAAAAGGGAAATATCAACCTCTCGCCTCAATAATCGCAACAAAATCCTCTACTTTCAACGATGCGCCACCAATCAAACCGCCGTCAATATCCGGATTTTCAAATAAGCCTTTTGCATTTTGAGCGTTACAGCTTCCGCCGTAAAGGATAGTGGTGTTGTTGGCAACTTCTTTTCCGTATTTTGCAGCAATCAAGCCACGGATGTACGCGTGGATTTCTTGTGCCTGTTCAGGAGTGGCGGTCAAGCCGGTTCCGATAGCCCAAACCGGTTCGTAAGCGATCACGATTTTAGCAAAATCTGCGGCAGACAGGTTGAATACCGAACCTTCCAATTGCGCTTTCACCACTTCGTTTTGTTTGTTTGCTTCGCGCTCTTCTTTTACTTCGCCAATGCAGAAGATTGGTTTTAAGTCATTTTTAAGAGCTAACAATGTTTTTTCTTTCAAAATCTCATACGTTTCTCCGTAGTAAGAACGGCGTTCGGAGTGTCCTAAAATAACATATTCGGCTCCGGTTGATTTTACCATAGCAGCTGAAACTTCGCCGGTATAAGCTCCCGATTCTTTGTCGGCGCAGTTTTGAGCGGCAACGGCAATTTTTTTAGTATCAATAGCAGCCGGCAAACTTGCCAAGTGAATGAACGGTGTTCCGATAACTACTCCGCAAGTGTGGTTTTTACCTTTCAAGGCAGCTTCCAACCCTTTTGCCAATTCCAACCCTTCTTGCAAAGTTTTGTTCATTTTCCAGTTTCCTGCTATAATGTTCTTTCTCATCTTAAAATAATTTTATATGGTTAATGATTTATATTCTGTTGAATGTTTCGCGTTTTCCCCGTAAAGACGCGGCGCGCCACGTCTCTACATTTAACGCCGGCTATATTTTTTTCTTTTTCGTTGAATCAATCCAATCAAATGGTCTAATCCCAAAAGGAGAAGTAGCGGAATGATAAAGCCAATCACCGAACAGGCAATTGTTTTTTTGTTGTTCCGCAGTTGCAGTTGTCCAAACGCCGAATCTTCCAACGGTTGGTCGAAAGTCGGAATATTGGCATAGCTCCATTTATTAATGATTACGCCGTCTTTTATCAACACCAATCCCGGATTGGAACGGATAATTGTTTTCAACGTTGTTTCATCCGTATTAAAAAACGGATATTCGGCTCCTCCTGCCTCAATAATATACTCTTTCAACTCTTTACTTCCCAAGCCGGTAGAGGTCAAGGCAAAGAAATTGTAACCGTGTCTGCGTGCAAAATCATATACAGCGTTTATTTCGTTTCGCTTGGATGTACTCGCTTTCTCCACTTTTGGCATTATAAGTAAGAATGTATATCCTTGACCTTCAACGACAATGTCGGTAATGTCACCCATTTCGGAATTTTCGATCGTGAAATCATGAATCGGCGGTTCGTATCCTTTTTTTACCAATTTACTTTTCGCGTCAACAAACGTCCACAAAGTATCTTGCGGGTAATTTTCGATGGTAAATTCTTGTTGTACACCGTCTTTTGCATAAATAAGCACGGTTGCATATTCGTCTCTTGGCGCATCTTCGGGAATTTCCATTGACTTATGAATATCGGTTCCGATTTTGTACGGACGAAAATCTATAATCGGTAAGTTTTTATAGCTGAACCAAGCAAGAGCCAACGCAAAAAATCCAGCATAGATAGCTATCAACCATTCGGTTCGTTGCGTAAAAATCTTAGGACTATAATCGCGCCACAAGAAAACGACCACGATCATAAACGAAAATACGACGTTTTTCCAAAACGTCTCCCAATTACTGATAATCAACGCATCGCCGAAACATCCGCAATCCGTTACCGGATTAAAAATAGCAATATAAAGCGTTAACGGCAGCATTACCCCCATAAATAGCATTGTCAGCAGCGAAGTCGTACGCATATTTGCCCCGAATAAAAGGCAGATTCCAAGTAAAAACTCCGCCGTGGAAAGCAAGATGGAACCTACAAAAGCGAGCGGAATAAAGAAATCCCAGCCAAAGGCAACCAAGTAATCTTCCACCTTGTAAAATCCTCCGAAAGGGTCAATCACTTTCACAAACCCGGAAAAAACAAATACACAACCGATTAATATACGGAAACTAACCACTACGAAGGTTTTAAGTGTTGTGTTTTTTAGAATATTCGACATATTTTTTAATGTTTAATGGTTTAAAGTTTAACAGTTTAAGGTTTAATGGTTTAAACTATTAAACCTTAAACTGTTAAACATAAAATTTTAAAAGTCAATCTTAATCAAACCGAATATCGCATAATTAATCATATCCATATAGTTGGCATCAATTCCCTCTGAAATAAGGGTCTGATTTTGATTATTTTCTATCTGCTTGGTGCGATACAACTTCATCAGGATAAGATCCACATACGAACTACTGCGCATACTACGCCAAGCCTCGTCGTAATCGTGGTTTTTGGCAATCATCAATTTTTTGGTGATATACATATAGTGATCGTAAAGCCTTAACGCTTCGGTGGCATCCATATCCGCCTCATCGGCAAAACCGAGTTCCAACTGGATTAGTCCGATGATGGAGTAATTTACAATTCCGATTAATTCGGAACGGATTCCCTCGTCAATCTTCGTTTCGCCTTTTATCTCAATGCTACGTATCCGGTTGGCTTTGATAAATATTTGATCCGTTATCGAAGATGGTCGCATAATACGCCACGCCGCGCCGTAATCGTGCAGTTTTTTGGCGTATATATCCCTGCAAACGGCTATTATTTGGTCAAATTGTTCTTCGGTGCTAATCATTTATCACTTTTTTTGGTTGTGCAAAAGTAGCTTTTTTTATGATAAAAAACAAAATTAATCTACTAATTAAACAACGTTGTAAGGATAAAAACACTCAATACTACAGAAATAAAATATCGCAATAACATACGGTAGTTAGAAATAGAGACTAAGGCAACCGCATCAAAATACTTTCTAATGGTTAAAATATTATCTTCGTCTTCATGGAACCATTTGGATATAGAGTACTAAAAAAGATAATCAAAATCTGATGCGGTTACCCTATCATTCGGGATTACCGATTTTACCCATAAATAACGCTGTTCCTGTCATATTCTCTTGAATAATAAACAAGAATGGGCGATTAGCGCAGAAAACAGGATAAGATGGCATAGAAGTTTTTTGCATCTCAACAACTGTTACTGCCGCCGCTTCGGTACCTTTTTCATCTACTTCTATGTATGTCTTTTGCATTACTCGAGAAATAAATAACCGAATATCCGAAATACCGGAGAAATCGGCAGAATTGGTAAATGCTTTTCCCATACCCAATTTTATCAAAATATTATTTAAATTAGGTTTCGGCTCATACTCTACTTTGAATTTTGGGATAGAAAGAGCTACTTCTTGCGATTTAAGATTCGACAAGCAATTTTGCCAATAATTGGATTGTTTGAGTTGCAACAGCATTTCGCCAAAGTTGCCTTTCGGAAGCGCAAAAACCATACTATAAGCCCCATTTCCATACGGAAGTGCAACCATTTCCAAGTGGTCATCGCAGTAATAATCAATGTCTTTTCTTTGTTGATACATCATATCCACCAATACATTTCCGCCATTTTCTTTGCTGAAATAAGCCGGATATGTATGTTTCGGTTCGAAACCGCAACTGTCCGCCCACAATCCTTTGAAATAAAGCGCGTTAATCAGATACATTGCCACATTATCCGGTATCTCCTCTATCATCTCTTTTATCAATCCATTGGTATTGTCCGAGCACCATTGGTTGATTTGGTCGGGTGCATTTGGAGCGCGGAAATCAATCTCTTTTACTTCTGCGTCATAATAGTCTTTGTTGACGGAAATAAAATCAGCTTTTACAGGAAATCCGTTATCATACCAAATAGAATTAGCAAGCGCAATTTTTACACTCGGGTCTATTGTCGTCAGTTTTTTGCGCAAGTCGAGGAAATAGCTGTTTACTTCCGCTTGCGAAAAATTCTGCATACCCATTGCTTGCAGAATACCCTCGCGCGTGTCGCCGTTAGCGCCGTTCCACACCATTGCCAATGCCATATTCAGGCTCAAAGGCGAAAGTACAATGTTTTCATCTGCCTTCAACTCTTCGTAAGCCGTGGCAAAAAAATCCATCGAAAAATGGTTGACTGATTTTGTCATTTCCACTACTGAAAACGGAACGATCTCAACTTTTTTCGGTTCGTTTACAGTTCCTTCATCTTTATTGTCTTTACTGCAGCCAAAAAATCCTGCCACCAACACAGCTAAAAGGATACTGAATAATTTTGAGGTCTTCATATCTTGAAAATTTAAAGATCAAAGATTGCAATTTTTTATTTCATTTGCAAGTCTTCAAGAGTAAATTATGTTGTTAACCAACCTTGTATAGCACTTTTGTCAAAAGATGCGAAACCAAAGAGACAATAATACTAAACAACAACGCCCACCAAAAATTATCTACTTGAAAGCCTTTGAAAACATAGCTTGTCAGCACAATGATAATCGCATTGATTACGAACAAAAAAAGTCCGAACGTAACAATAGTTATGGGAATCGTGAGAAAAACCAATACCGGTCGCAAAAACGTATCCAAGAATCCGATAACCAAAGCGACCCCGATAGCCGTCAGGTAATTTCTGATACTTACTCCGGGCAACATCCACGCTGTAAAATAAACGGCAAGAGCCGAAACCAATAGTTGAATAATAAAGTTCATAATTTTAATATTTTTAGTTCAAATTCGTCAGTCTAAACTCAGATAAGGAACCAACCGCTCCCAATCTTCATCCGAAAATTCGGATATATCTTTTAACGCTTGAAGGGAACTAATAGTTCGATTTTTTTTCTGAAATAAAATAAGCGTCGATAGTTGCTCCTTTTTCAAATAAGGATGCCGCAACCGGGCGTTCAAATCTCCGCTGTTCAATCGTATCTTTTTTATCTCCGAATTATCCACCGTCAAATGAGGCTTTAATGATTGAAACAACTCTTCCGAAATCCCGTAAATCTCCTTCAATTGCTCCACCCGGTAAAAACCGCCCAAGTAATTTCGGTATTTTATGATGCGATCAGCATAGACACTTCCAATGCCTTTTAATTTTTTCAACATCGTGGTATCGGCGCTGTTTAGTTCGATTATTTCAATTGTGGGCACGGTGTATTTCTCTTTTTTCTCCACAATGACATCGTTTGTTTTTTTCGCTGTCGAAAGAACCGTGACGGATTTTTCCTCTCTTTCGATAAAAATATATGGTAATAGTTTTGCGTACAATTCTTCTTTCATCCCATATATTTTAGAGAAATCTTCCGGTTTTCGGAAAACGCCTCCTTTTGAACGATATTTCAAAATACGAGTAACAAGGTAGGGCGGAACACCCAACCGGACAAAACCGGTCGAATCCAATGTATTGGGGTCAAACCGGAATAACTCATCCGGAACCTCTGTGATAAAAGAATACGTTGCGTACCTGTTTTTCGGTTCCAACGATGCTTTAAATTTTTCTACTTCTGCTTGATGCGTGGATATTTCCACCGGTTTTTTTCTGAAATAATGCGGAAGTACCCTGTTTATAACAATTGCAACCACAACAAGGAAAATCAACACAAACGCGCCGTTTTTTTCTCCTTTTGAAAAAAATAAAAAATTCTTCCAACTCATAATCAAATTTTTACAAACTCGTAAATCTTACATCAAACATTGTAAATTGTATCAGCGTACGAAGTTAGAATTTTTTTTCGGCCGCCACACGTAATTTTGAAAAATAATTTATATACCTTATTAACAAAGTAAAAAAATCACCGCCGATTTTAGACTACTTCCAATGCCGACTTATCTTCACTAAACCCGCCCAATTCAACCTCTACAACCCGATTTACAAAGTCCTTTCTGAAAGCCGTCTCTACACGAATATAATTGGCTGTAAACCCGTGCATTTGTCCCTCCGTTTTTTTGTCTTCCCAAAGGACTTTTGCTTTTTTACCTATTTGAGATTGGTAAAAAGCAATCCGTTTTTTCTCCGACAAAGCGTGCAACAGGTCGCTTCTACGTTTTTTTTCGGTTGCTGAAACCCGGTTTCCGAGTTGCAACGCCGAAGTACCCGGACGTTCGGAATAGGAAAAAACGTGCAACTGCGATACATCTAATTGGGAAATAAAATCGTAGGTATCTTGAAAAAATGCCTCCGTTTCTCCGTTTGTGCCGACAATTACATCCACACCGATAAACGCATCGGGCATCGTGGATTTTATTTTTGCCACTTTTTCGGCAAACAATTCGCGTTTGTAACGTCTTTTCATCAGCTCCAACACGTCATTACTACCGGATTGCAACGGAATATGAAAATGAGGGGCAAAACGCTGGGAATGAGCCGTGAATCGGATGATTTCATCCGTCAGCAAGTTGGGTTCTATCGAAGAGATGCGGTATCTTTCAATTCCCTCTACCTTGTCCAGCGCTTTGATTAAATCGAAAAAACTTTCGTTGGTCGTTTTTCCGAAATCGCCGATGTTTACGCCGGAAATGACAATTTCTTTTGCACCTTCCTCGGCTGCCTGTTCGGCTTGCTTTACTGTGTCGGCAATGGATCCGTTGCGGCTTTTTCCGCGGGCAAACGGAACGGTGCAATAGGAGCAAAAATAGTCGCACCCGTCCTGCACTTTCAGAAAAAAGCGAGTACGGTCGCCCTGCGTACAAGAGGGAAAAAAGATGTCGATGTTTTTTCTTTCCGTATGGACAATTTTTGTCTCTTCCTGTTTTTGTAATTCCGAAAGATGTTGCAAAATGTCAAATTTCTGCTGTGTTCCAAGCACAAGGTCAACGCCCTTGATAGAGGCAATCTCACCGGGTTTCAGCTGGGCATAGCACCCGGTTACGACGATGAACGCTCCAGGGTGTTTTTTAATCATTTGCTTGATTGCTTGCCGGTCTTTCCGGTCGGCGGTTTCGGTTACGGAGCAGGTGTTGATGATGCAGACATCGGCTTTTTCGCCTGCTTTTGTTTTTCGGAAACCGTTTTCCAACAGCATTTTACCAATCGAAGAACTTTCGGCAAAATTCAGTTTGCAACCAAGCGTATGGAATGCTGCTTTTTTATCTTGAAATATGGTTTGGTCAATCATTTGTTATTTTTATCGTTTGTTGAACACAAGTTTTAATCCTTGTTCCCGGTGGTAAAAGTCAAACTTGTGAGGGGGTCACTGCATAGCCGTCAGGCTAAGGCTGAAAGCCTTGTAATCAATAGCGTAGGGATCGCCCTACGATGAGTAAATACGCCAATTCAAACCGTATATCGGGCGTTGCCCGATGCTATTGATACAAGACTTTCAGCCTTAACCTGACGGCTATGGGGCTCACTACCGCTCGCACAGAGAACCGATGCCCAAAATTGCACCGAACTGTCTGCGGATACATCTCCACTTACGCAAAACCGTATTAGAGGTAATGCATTGACACTTTGGATTTGGTTTCTTATTACTGTTTACTCATAAACAATCAGAAATAACTTTCATGTAGCTATTGACGTATATCAACAAACAGAAATAAGTTAACCAACCTTAGTAGGCTGTGAAGCAGGTGCGATTCTCGGTCGTTGCTCTGTTGGATTTGGTTTCAAATTACCTTTTTGCTGTCCTTCATTAAGAACAACAAATCTCCCTTCAACTCCTGATAATTCTTTTTTACTCATTTGGCGATTCTTTTATTGGTGATTCTATGGAAAATTTTGATTCTTCTAATTCTAAATAAACTGATTCTACTTCATATAACAATTCCAAATCTGCGGTATTATAAACTGCCACATTTGTTAATACAATTTCCCTTTTATCTCCTGATTCAGAATATGCTTTGACTGCTCCATAATATGTCAAACTTGCAGTTTTGTCTCGAACAAAAATCCAAGAAATATCTTCTGAATTAAGATAAAAACTCCAAATATCATTATCTCCATAACGATTGGTGAGGTTTAATTTTTTGAGTAGTTTATTCAATAATTTTTTAGATACAATTAGAGAATAAAAAACACCAAGAGGTATCGACAAAAAATATGATACTATAATTTCTATTTTATTAAAGGATTGGCTATTATTAAAAATTCTGTCCCAAACAGTTAAATTCAATCCCCATACGAAAGACTTATCTTTGCAGAAAATAACAATGATTATATTGTAAACAGAATATAAAAGCTCCATTATGATAAATGTGCTAATGCCCAACAAAGCTGCATATACAATAAAGTCAAAAATTGTATATTTTTCACCCGTTACTTGCCTTATCATAATTGTGGCAACAACTCCCGGCAATAAAAGTAAAAACAAATTCCAAACTAATTCTGTAATTTCCATGCTTTTAAATATTTACATCTACAAATATAATTATAGTTAATAAAACGAACAAAAAAATTGTTCTATTTTTCTTTGTCCCGTTGCTCCTCACTATTCGGAAGGGTTCTTGATGACCACGCCCAAAGTGTCCGGTATTACCGCTAACGTCTGTGTTTTTGTAAATTTTGTGTTTTACCTTCATTGATTTGTATAAAGAAAGAAATTCTCGTAAAACAATCGGGGTAATAAAAAAGGTATTTTGAGCATCTTTAAGTATTTTTTTACATCAGTTCTAATTTCATCTTCTTTACTTAATAGTACAATCGCAAATATATTTGTGTCTAAATAATAGCAATTTTCAGGATTGTAGTTTTTTGCGTTTATCTCTATCCATTTCATCCAAAAACTGCTTTCATATCTAAAATTTCACCTTGCTCCCCTTTCAAATAATCTTCCCAAAATATCTGAATGCTTGACCGTGTTTCTTTCTTACTTTTCACAGTCTTAGTCTTTTTTACAGACGTTTTTTCTGTTATTCTTTTTGTTGTATTGGTCATAATTCTATGAGTTTAATTGATTTCAAATGCAAATATAACGATTATTTACGTTGATTTGTGCAAAAAACAAGTTGGCAAGTGTATAAAACAAAGAAGGAAGTCTCCCGACTTCCAATCTCCCTAAACCTTAAATCTAATACCATGAAAAACACAGTACAAAAGTAATACCTTTCTACGTATTAGCAATAATATTCTTCAATAATTTTTTTGAATTAACCTTATTTAATAAAATATGTTTTATAACATAAAATTAACCCCGTTTTCCAAATTATTTTTCTAAGTTTTTTAACCTTTGTAACAGCGTCGGGTGCGAATAATGGAAGAAAACATACGCCGGATGCGGGTTTAAATTACTTAAAGAAGTAACCGAAAGTTTTTTCAACGCATCACCCAACGGCTGTGCCAATCCGAACGATTTGGCAAAATTATCCGCTTGGTATTCGTTTTTTCTCGACAACATATTTATCCCGATACCCAACAGTGTGGAAATAGGCGTGTAAAGCACTCCAAATACAATGATGCTCAATTGAAAAGACGCATTTTCACTTCCCAACGCCTCAGCAAATGCAAGACCTAATTTTCCTAACACGAGTGAAAGGATATAAAACAAAACTCCCGTATTAATGAGTGAAAGAACCAACATTGTACGTGTATGTTTTTTCTTGTAATGCCCGATTTCATGTGCCAATACAGCAACAATCTCTTCGGTGGTCAATGATGAGATAAGCGTATCATACAACACAATCCGTTTTTTAGCTCCCAATCCGCTGAAATAGGCGTTCGCCTTGGTGGTACGCTTTGAACCGTCTATTACATATAGATTATCCAATTTGAAACCCGCTTTTTGACAGAAAGCCTCTATGGCATCTCGCAGTTCACCTGCCTCCAGCGGTGTTTGTTTATTGAAAAGCGGCACAATCAGGTTGGAGTAGAACATCATCATAAAAATAGAAATAAACGCCATCACCCCCCATCCCAACAACCAAAAATAGTCGCCGACACATTCATAAATAACCATCAGCAACGCAATCAATCCGCCCCCAAGCAACACGCTCATTGCCCAACCTTTCAACGTATCCGTAGCGAAAAGCCCCGGTGTCATTTTATTGAAACCAAAACGCTGCTCAATGACAAACGTGTGGTAAATTTCAAACGGCATTGAAAGAATTTCATTGGCAAAATAGAGTATCCCGAAAAAGATGAGCGCAACGAAAATGCTGTTTTCCACCATTCCGCGAGCTATATTATCCACAAAAGCAAACCCGAAAAGGAAGAACATCAGCATCATTACGATGAAACTGAACGTTCCCGAAATAGCTCCGAAACGTTGATTAGTCAGAAAATACTCCTGTTGTCTTTTGTATTCATCGGCATTGTAGATGTCTTTTACTTCGTCCGGCAGTTTCAGACTGACATTTTTACGGTTTAAATAATCTAATCCTTTTTCCAAGGCGAAATCAAATACCAAAATAACTATGATAATCCAAAATAAAATTGTGTACATTTTTTTAATGAATAATTAACAATTAATAATTTTTGTTCGTTCTATCCAGTTTTCAAGGGTAATTGCGTCTATTCTGTCAAAGTGTTTAACGTTGTCAGTTACCAAAATCAGTTGATTCAATATTGCCGTAGAAGCAATTAATAAATCAAAATCATCTATCAAATTTCCGGATTTTCTTAACTTTGCCTTTTCTTCTGCATAAATATCTAAACAGTCAAAAATAGGAAGTATGTTTATTTCCTCTGCAAATTCATTGATTAAAGCCCTATTTTCCTCCACTTTGTTACTACATTCTGCACCATATTTTAGTTCGGCGAGAGTAATTTCTGAAATATAACAATTGTGAAGTCCGATGTTCTTCAGTTTTTTATTTAAGGCAAATTTCCCCCGTATGTAAAAAATGCAGATGTTAGAATCTAATAAATATCCTTGCATAATTAAAATGATACGATTTTACGATTAAAATTTCGACTTGCGCGAATTTCTTCAATCATTTCTTCCGCGCTTTTGTTTGATTGAAATGCACCAAAAAAGCGATCTATCACATCTTGTTCTTTTGCTTTTTTTTCGGGTTTTCGGGCAATGTCATTTGTCAGCATTGCAACCAAATTGATTTTGTCTTCCCTGCGCAAGCTTCGCAACGAATTAAAATAATTATTTACTACCACTGTGTTATATGAAATATTCATTTTGCGATTGAATTAAATTTATACACAAAATTACGAAATTGTTTTGAAACTTTTTACTCCACATACAAAACCAACCCCTTCAAATATTCTCCTTCGGGATGATAAATATTTACGGGATGGTCGGCAGGTTGGGTAAGTTGGTGTAAAATGCGGACATTGCGACCGGAAATTGCTGCTGCACTGAACACTGCCAAACGGAATTGCTCCTTACTGACCGCTTGCGAGCAGGAAAAGGTGAAAAGAATGCCCCCCGGTTTAATTTTTTCAAAAGCCTTTGCATTCAACTTTTTGTATCCTTGCAGGGCATTTCGTAACACGTCGCGATGCTTAGCAAATGCCGGCGGGTCTAAGATGATTAAATCGTATTCCTCTTTCATCTCATCCAAATAACGGAAAGCATCGGTGGCGTAAGCTTCATGGCGCGCGTCGTTCGGGAAGTTTAATTCTACATTTTGCTTGGTCAACTCAATTGCCTTTGCCGAACTGTCAACCGAGTGAACTATTTTTGCTCCGCCTCGCATTGTGTAAAACGAAAATCCGCCTGTGTAGCAGAACATATTTAACACCGAGCGTCCATTGGAATATTTTTCCAATAAACTTCTGTTATCGCGTTGGTCGGTAAAAAATCCCGTTTTTTGACCTTTCAGCCAATCAACGTGAAATTTCAATCCGTTTTCCACGGCAGTACATTGCTTATCGTTCTTGCCGATGAGGTATTCGTCTTTCGGATTTAGATTGGCTTTAAATGGCAATGTTGTTTCCGATTTATAATAAACATTTTCTACTTCGGGACTTAACACCGCGATAATGGCATTTGCCAATTCCATACGAATAGTGTGCATCCCCACGGAATGGGCTTGCATCACGGCAGTTTTGTCATACACATCCACAATCAACCCCGGCATCGAATCGCCCTCGCCGTGTATGAGGCGATAGGTGTTGTTTTCCGGATTGCGGACTAATCCCAAATCAACGCGCAACTGATACGCTTTTTCTATTTTATTTTTCCAAAAAGCGAAATCAGGCATTATTTTTTCAAAAGAGAATATCCGGACGGCTATAGAACCGATTTGATAATGACCGGTAGCGCAATATTCGTTATTGGAATTGTAAATTTCGATAATATCTCCTTCCTTCGGAATTCCCTGTATCTTCTGAATTGCTCCGGAAAATATCCAAGGATGGAAACGCTGCAACGATTCTTCTTTCTTGGGTTTGAGTGTTATTTTTATGTGGTTCATTTCTTAAATTTAAGAATATCTAACGCAAAGGTAAGAAAAAGTAGGATATTTTACCTTTTTATAAAAAAAACAATTGTGCGACCATTTTATTATTATAATTTTGCATCCAAAATTTAAACAACCCTTTTATGGAATTTTTTCTGATTTTACCCGACATTATTCAATTTTTGATAGCCGTTTTTGCTGTTTCTTTTTTAATTCAGGCTTTCTATTACCTTTATTATTATTCGGGGATGATTTTTTATAACCGGAAAATAAAAAAAGGAAAAGTTGAGTATAGTACTCAAAAACCGCCCGTGTCTGTGATTATCTGTGCTAAAAACGAGGCGGAAAATTTGCAGGCTTTTCTTCCGGTTATCTTGGAACAACGGTATCCCGAATACGAGGTAATTGTTGTGAACGATGGTTCGACCGACCAAAGCAACGATGTCATAGAGAAATACAAGGAGAAATATCCGAACCTCTACCACACGTTTCTTCCGATGGAGGCAAAATATATGAGCCGCAAAAAAATGTGTCTCACGGTCGGAATCAAAGCTGCCAGATACGACAATCTGCTGTTGATTGATGCCGATTGCCAGCCTGCGGGAAAGGAATGGATTAGCAGTATGGTACGCAATTTTACGGGAAAATCGGAACTTATTCTCGGTTACGGCGGACATAAACCTAAAAAAGGATTGCTCAATAAAATTATCTCTTATGACATTCTTTTTATCGCAATGCAATATATGGGATTTGCCCTAAAAGGAAAGCCGTATATGGGTGTGGGAAGAAATTTATCATATAAAAAAGAGCTGTTTTTCAAAAACAAAGGATTTGCCTCGCACTTGAATTTGGCATCGGGTGACGATGATTTGTTCGTCAAAGATGTTGCCAATAAAAAAAATACCCGCGTTGAATTTTCGCCTGAAAGTATTACGTGGTCTGTACGCGAGATGACTTTCAAATCGTTTTTATTCCAAAAGGAAAGACATTTGAGTACAAGTCCGTACTACTCGTTTGCCACGCGGACGAGAATCGGGATGGAGATTTTCTCACGAGGTCTCTTTTATCTGTTGTTCATCGGGCTTGCAGCTTATTTGGTTCATTTGCAACATTACGTTATTGCAGGAATTGTAGGAGGAATTTTCCTGTTGCGTTACATGTTGCAATTGATTATTATTAATAGTATCGCAAGAATTTTGGGTGAAAAAAAATTCTCGCTCTCTATTCTGTTCCTTGATATATTCCTTCCGCTACTCTTTTTATATATATTTACATTGGGGAAAATAGGGACAAAAAAACAGTCGATGTGGCGGTAAAAATGAGTGATAAATTTATAGAGTGATAAGTGATAAATTGGAAAATATGAAAGAGGAGGAGATAATTGTTATTGCTACTTATGAAGCAATTGTGGAAGCAAACCTTGCCCAAGGGTTGTTGGAAGAGAGCGGTATTCCGTCCTTTTTAAAAGATGAAAAGGTGACGCAGCTATATCCGATGTTCAATTCCCCTTTTGGAGGAATAAAACTATGCATTATGCGGAAAGATGCGGAAAGAGCGATAGAAGTATTGGAAGACAATGAGTTAATTGAAAATTAAATATGGACAAAAAGTTAGCTGCGTTCGGACGGCTGTTGGAAGTTATGGATGAGTTGAGGGCAAAATGTCCGTGGGATAAAAAGCAGACATTTGAAAGCCTGCGCGCCAACACCATCGAAGAGACGTATGAACTTTGCGATGCAATCATAAAGAAAGACATCAACGAGATCAAAAAAGAGTTGGGCGATGTACTGCTACATATTGTTTTTTATGCAAAAATAGCCTCTGAAACCAACCAATTTGACATTGCCGATGTGTGTAATGCGTTGTGTGACAAGCTGATTTTCCGCCATCCGCACGTATTTGGAGAAACTCGCGCCGAAAATGCGGCGCAAGTAGAGGAGAGTTGGGAGCAAATCAAGCAAAAGGAGAAAGACGGCAATAAACGCGTATTATCAGGCGTTCCCGATGCGCTTCCGGCGCTTATTAAAGCCTACCGCATTCAAGACAAAGCCCGCAATGTCGGTTTCGATTGGGACGAAAAAGAGCAGGTTTGGGATAAAGTTCAAGAAGAGTATAACGAACTGAAAGCCGAAATTAAAAATATGGATTCCGATAAAATGGAAGAAGAATTTGGCGACCTGCTTTTCAGTATGATTAACGCCGCCCGATTATACAAAATCAATCCCGAAAACGCCTTGGAACGCACCAACCGAAAATTTATTCAACGCTTCAACTACTTAGAGGAGCAAACGCTCAAACATGGAAAAAAGCTGAAAGAAATGTCGCTCGAAGAGATGGATAAGTATTGGGAGGAGGCGAAGAGGGTAGGAAAATAAGAAATTATTCTACCCCCACACTTGGTGCCCCATTTGAAATTTATATTTTCCACTCAAATTGAACATTATTATTTTCTTTGACTGACAAGGCACTGGTCACAGACCAGCACCAACGTGCGGGTGTTTTTGCAAAAATAATGCATTCAATCATCAACCTCCTCATAGTCAGCATCTTCTGCCGCATTTTTAAATTTTCGCATTCTTCTTGCGCCTTCTTCCGATTGAGGTGATACGGGGCTTTCTTTTTCATCGGAATAATTTTCTTCGGAAAAAAATCTGCGTTTACGTTTACGAGATCTTATTCCGAAAAGACCAAGAATCCCGCGTAAAATACCGCCCACAAAACTGAGAACGATAAAAAAAACGACTAATATCAGAATCAACAAAAATAAAAAAAATGTTGCCATATATTTTGCAAATTATTTTACCGAATATTAGAGACCAGCTTTAAGTTTTTCATATAATAAACAATTACATTGTTTTCATCAAAACGTTTATATGCAAATCCCCACTGTGTTTTACTTTTAGAATCTTTATAAACATATAACAAGCAATGCTCATCTTTTCCTAATTCTTTGTATGGCGACAATCTGTGTGTAACCATTCCGCCAAGATTGGAATGAACGGATTGAATCATTAATTCTTTCTTTTCAAAAGCTCTTTTTTGGGAAGTTATTCCTTCATTAATGAGATAATTGACATAATCATCAATAAGAGCATTTATAACGTCACTTATTATAATCATTGGCTGGGTATTAATCTTCTTATTGCGTCATCTATATTTCTTGAAAATTGTTCAAGAGTAATACCATTACACGCTCTTACCGCCTCTTCAAAACTCATTTGTGATTTCCTTTTATAAGGAACCACATCTTCACAAACCATCGTCGGAATTTCCGTAAGATATTCCAACTCTTCTTCCGTAATATATAATTCTTCCATATTTATAATTGTTTGGTTATTATTTTTTAATAAACTTTTTGCGCCACTTCCTTCACGCTTTTAGTTGCCATCATCGAGTAAAAATGGATGATTGGGACGCCTTGCACTTTCAGTTCCAAGGCTTGTTGGGTACACCATTCCACGCCTACAATGCGAGCTTCTTCGTCAGTTTTGCACTTTCTCAATTCCAAGGCAAAGGCTTCGGGAATGTCGATATGGAAGATTTTCGGCAAAACCGTCAGTTGATTCATAAATGTGAGTGGTTTCAAGCCCGGAATAATCGGAACGGTAATCCCCTCCTGACGGCAACGCGCTACAAAGTCAAAATATTTTTGATTGTCGAAAAACATTTGAGTAACAATATAATCGGCTCCCGATTCCACTTTCTTTTTCAGCCAATAGATGTCCGAATCCATATTGGGAGCCTCGTCGTGTTTTTCGGGATAACCGGCAACGCCATAAGAAAACGCCTGCTCTTTTTTCTGCAACTGCGTTGTTCCGTCTACAAAAAAGCCGTTGTTGAATTTGTTAATCTGTTGTTGTAAGTCGTAGGCGTTTTTGTAGCCGTCTTCCGTCGGAATAAACTCTTTTTGGTGCTTTGCCTTGTCGCCGCGCAATACCAACAGGTCGTGAATACCCAAAAAATCCAAGTCAATCAACACATACTCCGTTTCCGCTTTAGAAAATCCGCTACAAATAATATGCGGCACCACATTGATTTTATATTTGTTTTTGATAGCGGCAGCAACAGCAACGGTTCCAGGACGGTGTCTTTCGGCAACACATTGATAAAGACCGTTTTCAGTTGTTTTATAGACCATTTCGCTACGATGCGTGGTGATATTGATATACTTAGGATCAAATTCGCGAAGGGTATCAATGGTTTTATACACCATATCAATACTGTTACCCTTCAACGGAGGCAATATTTCAAAGGAAAAAGCGGTTGACTTGCTATTATTTATTAAATCGATGACTTTCATATTTTTTTTGAATTTTAGATATTCGGATAATCAGATATTCAGACAATCGGATTATCTGAATATCTGATTATCCGATGTTGTCTCTTCGGTTAATTTACAATCTTCGCAACGGATGATTCTACCGGCATATTTTTCTGCCCAAAGCGGGTTGTGCGTAGCCATTACGACGGCTGTTCCTTCCTGCGAAATTTTGTGCAAAAGTTGCATAAGCGCGTTGCCGGTTTCGTTGTCGAGGTTACCGGTCGGCTCATCGGCTAAGAGAATACGAGGATTGTTGAGCAACGCGCGGGCAATGGCAATACGCTGCTGCTCGCCGCCCGAAAGTTCGTGCGGCATTTTATAGCCTTTGTTGGGCATTCCAACGTATCTCAGCACTTCGGATATGCGAGCTTCTATCTCTCCCTTGGTGCGTTTACCTGTGGCGCGAAGTACGAATTTCAGATTGTCATACACACTTCTGTCTATCAACAATTTAAAATCCTGAAAGATAATACCGAGACTTCTTCTCAAATAAGGAGTATGCCTTCTTTTGATTGCCTGCAAATCATACTCCAACACTTTGGACACGCCGGACAAAACAGGAACTTCATAGTAAAAAGACTTCAGCAGCGTGCTTTTCCCACTTCCTACCCGTCCGTAAACATAGATAAAATCCCTCTCATATACCTCCAAACTAATATCCTTAAAAATAGGCTGTTCCTGTTGGTTGATGTAAACATTTTTGTATTCTATCAGCATTTTATTATCTGCCATACGCCATACCGGATTAATTTAAACAATTACAAAATTACAAACTTTTTTCTATAAAATTTTCTAAATCTTTCATATTTATCTTGCCTTCATAGATTGCTTTTCCGGTAATGACGGCGGGAATACCTGCTTTTTCGAGAATTTCGATGTCGGTCATCGAACTCACGCCACCACTTGCAATCAGGTATAAATCGGGGAATTCACCCAAAATTTTCTTGTACAATTCAACGGCAGCGCCTTGCAACATTCCGTCTTTGCTGATGTCGGTGCAAATCACTTTGTCAATTCCCTTTTTCTTAAATGAACCGATAAATGGCATTAAATCAATGTCTGTCGATTCTAACCAACCGCCAACCGCTATTTTTTCGTTTTTAACATCAGCGCCGAGAATAATTTTTTCAGAACCGAATTGCTCTATCCACGAGGTAAAAACATCGGGGTTTTTCACCGCGATACTTCCGCCTGTAACCATCGAAGCTCCGCATTCAAAGGCGATGCGCAGGTCATCGTTGCTTTTCAATCCACCACCGAAGTCAATCACTAATGAAGTTCCGGTTGCGATTTTTTCCAACACTTTGTAGTTTACAATGTGTTGTGCTTTGGCTCCATCCAAATCGACCAAGTGCAACCGGCGTATTCCGGCGCTTTCAAACATTTTCGCTACTTCCAACGGATTTTCATTGTACACTTTTTTTTGCTCGTAATCCCCTTGCGAGAGACGGACGCATTTTCCATCGATAATGTCTATGGCAGGTATTATTTCAATCATAACTCATTTTTTTTTTGCAAAGATAGAATAAATCTTTGTTACGTGTTACAAGTGACATTGTTACGTACAATGTTTTTTTCAAAACATCCGATAAAATTCAGCTATTTTTTTTACCTTTGGGCGAAATGTAAATTTTTAGCACAAAAATTATATGGAACTGAAAAATTTTCTTTGTAAAAGCTTGATAGGAATCGGCTTATTCGCGGCTCCTTTCATTAGTGAATCGAAAGCAGCCAATCGCCCTTCTAAAAATTCTCTATCTTTAGCGAAAGATAAGACGGTAGTCTATACTTCGCAGCGTCCTAATGCAAACGAACGGCTTTTTCAGTCGGATGCCATTGAGAAAAAAATTCAGGAAGTCAGCCGGCTTTTGAAGAATGCCAAACTGGCATGGATGTTTGCCAATTGTTTTCCGAATACGCTTGATACAACCGTTCACTACCGTATTTTGGACGGACAAGACGATACGTTTGTTTATACGGGAGATATCCATGCCATGTGGTTGCGGGATTCGGGCGCTCAGGTATATCCTTACATCCAATTGGTTAATCAGGATGAAAAATTGAAAAAAATGCTTGCCGGAGTCATTCACCGACACACCAAATGTATCTTATTAGACCCGTTTGCCAACGCATTTAATGACGGGCCTGCCGAAAGTGAGTGGGAAAAGGATTTAACGACTATGATACCCGAATTGCACGAACGTAAATGGGAGATTGATTCACTTTGTTATCCGATTCGTTTAGCTTACGAATATTGGAAAGTAACGGGCGATACCAGCATTTTTACCGACGACTGGGTGCGGGCGATGGCATTGGTTGTAGCAACATTCAAGGATCAACAACGAAAAGAAAACTTGGGCTCTTATACTTTTCAACGGGAGACATTCCGTGCGGTAGATACGATGTTGAACAATGGATATGGAGCTCCCGTAAATCCGGTAGGATTAATCGCTTCTGCTTTTCGTCCTTCGGATGATGCATGCACCTATCTGTTTTTAGTTCCTTCCAACTTTTTTGCCGTTACTTCTTTGCGTAAAGCGGCTGAAATATTAACGACTGTAAAAAACAATTCCGATTTAGCAAAAGAGTGCACGGATTTGGCGTTGGAAGTGGAAACTGCCTTACGGGAATACGCTATTTGCGACCATCCCGAATTTGGAAAAATATACGCGTATGAAATAGACGGATTCGGCAGCCGGGCTTTAATGGATGACTCTAATGTGCCAAGCTTACTGGCGATGGCTTACTTGGGTGATGTGGATATAAACGATCCGGTTTATCAAAATACCCGCCGGTTCGTATGGAGTAAAAGCAATCCTTATTTTTTCAGTGGAAAAGCCGGTGAAGGCATTGGAGGTCCGCATATCGGACTTGATATGGTTTGGCCGATGAGCATCATGATGAAAGTGTTTACCAGTCAGGATGACACAGAAATCAAGACCTACGTAAAAATGTTGATGGATACGGATGCCGGCACAGGTTTTATGCATGAATCTTTTCATAAGGACGATCCTAAAAATTTCACAAGACCATGGTTCGCCTGGCAAAACACCTTATTCGGCGAATTGATCATTACGCTAATTGATAAAGGTAAACTGGATTTGTTGAATAGCATTGAATAAACGCTGTCACTTATTCTTAAATTTTTGTTCATTTCTTGTATCTTTGCATTTTAATCAAAACGGATTTCAATATGAGAAAAGTAATTTTAATATCCGTAGCAGCATTGCTGTTATCAAGTTTGGGTGTTTTTGCTCAAAATGTGACGGACAAAAAAGGAAAAAAACAAGGTGATTGGGAGAAAAAATATCCAAGCGGAGTATTGATGTATGAAGGTACGTTTAAGGATGATAAACCGGTCGGTCTGTTCAAACATTATTATGAGTCGGGAAAATTGAAAATCGAGCAAAACCACCTTCCGGGTGATATTTCGGAAGTAAAAATGTATGATATTGACGGGAAAACCGTTGCAGCAACCGGTAAATATCATGGAAGAGTAAAAGAAGGTGAATGGAAATATTATTCGGAAAACAAACTTATGTTGACGGAATTTTATAAAAATGGACTAAAAGAGGGACTCGCCATTGTCTATTCCAAAACAGGCTCGATAGTGGAAAAAATTCCTTACAAGAAAGATAAAATAGACGGTGTCCGAAAATATTTTCTGGAAGACGGTAAATTGTATTCGGAAGTCTCTTACACAAACGACGTAGAAAACGGACCGTATAGATTGTATGAAGGAGAAGACAAACCGATAGCGGAAGGTCGTTATGTAATGGGGAAAAAGGAAGGTGACTGGAATTACTACGAAAATGGAAAAATAGTAGAAACACAGAAATACCAAGACGGTGTGTGTGTGAACGAAAACGAGTTGAAAAAAAAACATGGAAACACGTTTGACAAGAACGAACAAAATAAAGGTAAGTTCAGTGAACCGACTCTCAACTTGAATGAAATTCATGATCCTTTCCGTCGCTCTCAACCGCAATAATAAAAGCACATCGTGGAAAATAAAAAAAATCGCGTGTTAGTCGCTATGAGCGGTGGCGTGGACAGTTCTACCGTTTGTATGCTTTTGTTGCAGCAAGGGTATCAGATCGAGGGGGTTACAATGCGGATGTGGGATACTCCGCGAAGTTTTGCAAAATTTCAACAAGAAGAACCTGATTACATTCTCGAAGCAAGAAATCTGGCTGAGAAACTGAATTTCCCTCACCACGTTTTGGATGTGCGTTCGGAATTTAAAGAAAAGGTGATTGATTATTTTACAAGCGAATACCTATCGGGCAGAACGCCTAATCCGTGTGTCGAGTGCAATAAGCACATCAAGTGGAAATTACTGTTGGATTTGGCAGACCAATACAATTGTGCATATATCGCCACAGGGCATTATGCCCAAATCGAACAAAAAGACAATTTTTTCTACATAAAAAAAGGCGAGGACGATAAAAAAGACCAATCTTATTTCTTGTGGAGCGTTTCGCAGGAGATAGTAAGCCGGGCAATGATGCCGCTCGGCAGAATGACCAAAGAAGAGACCAAGGAAGAAGCAATCAAAAACGGATTTGACCAATTAGCAAAAAAAAGCGAAAGTATGGAAATCTGTTTTGTGGAGAAAGATTACCGCGATTTTCTTCGGGAAAACGTTCCAGCCATTGATGAAATCGGACAAGGTTACTTTGTCGACAAGCAAGGCAAAAAATTGGGAATGCACAAAGGCTTCCCGTTTTACACCATTGGGCAACGAAAAGGATTGGAAATTGCGTTGGGTTATCCCGCTTACGTCTTGAAAATCAATCCGCGTAAAAACACCATTATGCTCGGCGAAAAAGAGCAGCTGGAAACCAAGGAGATGTTAGTGGAAAATTATTTGCTGGTCAATCCCGCCGACGTGGAAAATGATAAAAAGGTAGAAGTCCGTATCCGTTACCGCTCGAAACCGGAACCCGCTACCATTGAAATTATTGATGAAAACTATTTACGGGTTCATTTTGAAAATCCTGTTAGTGCAGTTACACCCGGACAGTCGGCTATTTTTTATGCTGGGGATTGTGTGTTGGGTGGAGGAGTGATTTGTCGAAATCGATTGTAAATTTCAAAAAAACGTATATTTTTGTTCGAAATTTGCATAAAATATGAAAAACAGTATTTCTACAAATAAATACAACGAAATACTTCACGAGATAATCGCAGAAGTAAAAATGACTCGCATTGTTATTGCGAACAGATTAAGTGCATCAGTAACACAACTTTATTGGGATATTGGAAAACGTCTATCTATTGAAAAATTAGAAAAAGGTTATGGTGGCAGAGTAGTAGAACAATTGTCTGCTGATTTAAAAAGTGAATTTCCCGACATCGAAGGTTTTTCACCTCGTAGCTTGTTGGATATGAAACGTTTATATGAATTCTACACAGATGGTTATCAAATTCCGCCACAAGCTGTGGCAGTTTTGCCATGGGGACATAATCGGCTTATTTTAAGCAAAATAAAAGACCGTCAAGAAGCTATATACTATGCAGAGGCTTCTGTAAAAATGGGATGGACACGGAATTTATTACTTAATTTTATCAAAGCCGATACTTATCACAATGCCAAAGAATTACCGAAACTGCATAATTTTGAAACAACACTACCCGAACAGTTGCAGGAACAAGCCGGTGAAATGCTGAAATTTTCAGTAAAATGATAAATTATGCAACACCCTGAATCCATATCCCTCAAAGACCTCCTGCTCGCCGTGCGCCAAGAACTGTACCGCACATTTGACCGCGGCTATTGGGTGCGTGCCGAAATCAGCGAAATAAGAGAAAACGCCAACGGACATTGCTACTTGGAATTAATAGAAAAGGACTCTTCCGAAAAACTCATCGTGGCAAAAACTAAGGCGGCAATATGGGCGGATACTTACCGGATGCTGAAACCTTACTTCAAGGAAGAAACCGGACAAGGACTGAATGTCGGATTGAAAATATTGGTGGAAGTCGCCGTCAGTTTTCACGAAGTATACGGATTTAGCTGTGTGATTCGAGACATAGACCCGACATTCACGTTGGGCGACTTGGCGCGTAAGCGTCAGGAGACGATTCGTAAACTGAAAGAAGACGGTGTTTGGGAAATGAACAAGTCATTGGAGTTTCCCGATCTTGTGAACCGAATTGCGGTTATTTCTTCGCCTTCGGCAGCTGGTTATGGCGATTTTCTGAATCAGTTACAGTCAAATAAAAAGGGGTATAAATTTTATGTAAAACTTTTTTCCGCAGTGATGCAGGGCGACGAAGCGGCTGCTTCTATCATTGATGCTTTGGATAAAATTTATGCGTATACCGATTTTTTCGACGCGGTGGTAATTATCCGGGGAGGAGGAGCTACAACCGATATGCTGGCATTCGATGAATATGATTTGGCAGACAATTGCGCTCAATTCCCGTTGCCCATAATTACGGGAATCGGTCACGAACGCGATGAGTCAATCGTTGATATGGTGGCGCACACCCGCTGTAAAACACCGACTGCCGTTGCCGCCTTCTTGATCGATAAAATGGTGGAGAGGGAATCCGAGCTGCTTTTTTTACAAAGTGAAATATTGAACCGAGTTTCAGGCTATTTGACAAAAGAGAAGAATCATCTGGAAAATATGATTTTACGCCTTTCGCAACGGTTAAATTTATCTTTACAGCACGAGAAATATTATTTAAGTCAGATAAGTGAAAAGATTAGGCAAAAATCGGTTTTCGTCTTACAGAAAGAACAACGAAATATACGCGAGACACGACAAAAAATGACATTATTCATTCGTCATTTTTTGACCCGCGAGCAACACAGAGTAGAATTGTACGAAAAGACATTGTCGCTTGTGTCGCCGTGGAATATTTTGAAGAAAGGATATTCCCTGACAATAAAAAACGGGAAAACAGTACATAGTGTCGAAGAATTAAACACAGGGGATATAATTACTACTATCTTTTCAGATGGGAAAAAGCAAAGCAAAATAAAATAATGATAAAAAATCATAATACAATGGCAAAAAAAGAACTAACTTATAAACAAGCAACTACAGAATTGGAGAAAATATTCAAAGAACTTGAAAGCGACAAATTGGATATAGATGACTTGGAAAACAAAGTGAAACAAGCGGCTGATTTAATTGAGTTTTGTAAAGAAAAATTAGTTAAAACAGATGACGAAATCGAACGGATTTTGCAAAAGATGGAATGACGAACTCATTCCTTAGGCAGGCACAAATTAAAAAATGTAAATTTTCTGAAAAACAATATAATCTGTACCGACAAAATTATGGTCTTTTTTTTGTTTAATTAAAATTATTAGTGTAAATTTGACGACTGTTTCAATCGTGATTTTCTTTTTGCGAATTGTGAAGTGTTTTTTGGTACAACAGAGAGTGGGAATTGCCGTTTTTGTGTGAAAAAGATAAGTTAAGTTTAGTGAAAAATAAATTTGGTGCAGAATGAATTAAGCATAATTCATTGTTTTTTCTCTCTGTTAGGTACAAGGGTATATAAAGTCGAATTAAATCTTAAATAATAATGGGTACAATGTTACGCAAAAAATCAAATGAGAAGAGAAGTGGGTTAAATTTCTTCCTGAAGATGGTATGGCTGCTGTCGGCATTGCTATTTGTAGGGAATGTAAATGCGCAGAATCAAATTTCACTTAGCGTTACTCCGGGAGAGTGGGTAGGAAGTGTTTCGCCCACAACTCTGATTGATGGAGGATCTGTTACAGTAACTTTACAACAATATCAATGTCAACTCGGAAATCTTTCCATTCGAGTAAATGGGATAAATTATCAGGTTGTTCCTTTTGGGAATATTCAATTTTCGACCACTAATGGACGTACTCTATCAAGCACGTCGGGAGGCTCCGGCGTATTGAATATTGGTTCCGATGCATCTTTTTGTGATTGGCAAACAACCGGGTTTTCTTTTACGGTCTATCTTGACTTCACCGGAGAAGAAGTCTATTATTCTGCCGAATCCTCATTCCCACCTAAAATATCAGTTACTTCGTCTCTCAATCCTTTTAGAACATGTCCGGATAGAGCGTCTGCATCTCAAACATTTGAAGTTTCCGGTCGCGATTTAACGGATAATATAGAGGTAAGACCATTAGCAGGTTACGAATATTCTACAAATAATACTACTTTCCAACCATCATTGTCTATTACGCCTGTTGCAGGACGTGTACAACAAACGGTATATGTACGTTTAACCGCAGGTAATGCTGACGGTAGTAATCCCGGTGGTAATATTGAATGTTCAACTGTAGGAACAGCATCAAAGTTCGTAGCTGTAAGTGGATCGGTTGAAAATATAGCAGGAATTAGAGTGACAGGAGCTCCAATTCCTGCGTTTATTTATAGGGAAGGAAATAACCCGTCCGAGGCTGTTTCGTTTATTGTATCCGCTTGTTCGGCAGGTGAAATAACGGTTAATGCGCCTGCTAATTTTGAAGTTTCAAAAGATGGTGCGACTTCCGGTTTTAGCGGATCTGCTACACTTTCTTCCACAGGAGGAACAGTATGGGTAAGATTGAATGCTGCGAACAGAGGATTTTATGAAGGAAATATCACAATAACAGATGGTGTTGATACGGAAAACGTATTTGTAAGCGGTACGGTCGAGATGTATGATTGTGTCAATCACCCTTATACGTTGGTGTTAGATAGAATTAGGGGTACAATCTGTGCGCTTGATGAGTGTAATGCCATCTTTCAACTAAATATGACAACTACTGATGCCTATTATTCTGATTTTGGGATAAGAAGAGCCGGAAGCAATAATTTAATACAATTGAATAGAGGAAGTATATTGCCAAATAACGTAAGGATTAATGACGAGGGAGAAAAACTTCGATTTGACCATGCGGGACTTAATAGCTTTACTCTTTATGCAGATATGCGTAATCCTAATAGCATTATTTTTACAACAAGTCGTCCAATTTTAGATGAAACAAATCCGTTTGTCAATATCAAAGGGAAAACGCTGTTGGTTAAATGCGAGGATCTTCTTTTGGAAGCGGTTGTATGTCCAAATAATTCCGTTTCTAGCTACCGTTGGTATCAAGGTAATAATCTGATAGAAGGAGAGAGCGGAGCTACATTGAATGTCATTAAAGTGAAAGAGAACACAATTTATCAAGTGGAAGCATTAAATGCAGTCGGAGAAGTACTTGGAAGTTCCACTATTTCTGTTCTTATAGCAAGTGGGGATCCTTTACCTCGTCCGACAATAACGTCAGCCTCTTCGAGTCTTGTTCGATTGAACCAATTAGAACATCAGATAAATCAAGGAAATAACTTTTTAATTAACCTTGAGCTTCCGGTAAATTTGAATTCTTTGGATAATTATGTTTTGCAAGGAAGAAGTTTACATGTGGGCTCTACTTGGGTTGATTTGGGAGTGGTACAGGTACAAGGAGATGATATTTCAGCGCCATTCACAGCTAATGAAGGAATGTTATATCGTTTTAAAGCGTTTGATAATGACGAATGTAGTATAGACCATTTTTCGTCTGAGGTGCTGGTTCGTGTTATATTTGAATGTATAAGCGAAAATCCGGCAGATACACTTTTCTATGACGACTTTGGTTATTTCACTTTGAACGGAACAACTCCTACGTATCACTATACAGACGAAAATGGAGCACAAACGTTAACAACACAAGTGAGAAGTTGGAGTTATCCGCTATTAGGAAGTACATTTTGGGCTCCCGACCCGTCTGTCTCTGATCAGAATATGTGGCGGGGCGTTACTCCGGACGGACATGTGCGAAGACATCGGTATGCAATATTTGATCCTAACGCGCCTTACACTTGGGACGGATGTAATAGAAATGACGGGTATCGTATAGAAGACCAGCATTATGCAATTGTAACCAATCCGAAATCAGGTGATTGTGGAAATAACGATTATTGGGATGGAACAGATCACACCGGAAATCTAAATGGAGGTATGTTGTTTATAAATTGTGCAGATGAGCCGAATACTGTTCTATATAGCAGAAAAATCAAAATCGAAGATGCTTGCAAAGGAGTAAAAGTATTATTTTCAGCTTGGATTAGTAATGCTACTATCAAAGGTAGTACTCCTGTTAATATTCGATTGGATATTTGGAATAAGGATCGCACAAATTTGATTTATTCTATATCATCCGGAGATGTGTTGGTACGAAGACAGACAGACCTTCATAAATGGGCAAATCTCTCCTTCAAATTTGATGTTATGGACGAGACGGAGTATATTCTTGAATTGACCAATAATTATCCGGGGGGAGTAAATGCAGGTAATGACTTACTATTAGATGATATTCTTGTAACCGTATGTTACCCATCTGTAAAAATGCTTGTGGATGGAGAAAGAGAATTGACGATAAGCACTTGTTCTGCAACAGAAAGTTATAAATTGTGCGCAACACCGGATCCGGTTCTTATTAACGGAGAATTAGTAAATGTGAATTTAGAAGAATACATTCCAACTCCGCATTATGCTTTCAAATATACGGATTCACAAGGAAAGAGTGGATTATTGGAGCATGCAAATGGAGAAACAATAAGTACAGATAGTTGTATTCCTATAAGATTGGCTGATTTTCCTCATGGTAAAATGGAGATTGTATTGCTTGTTGCTTCTACTCCGGAGCTTATTAATAAGATAGTTGCAGACCCGACTATGGAAAGTTGTAAAAATAACGTGGATTTCTTCATAAGGGATACTATTTGGATTACCTATAAACCATTTGAGCCGACCGACATAGATACCGTTGTTTGTCCGGAAACGCCTGTCCCGTTGCCAAATCTTATTGGCGTTGATAATATGAAAAAATGGGATTTATATAAATTAGGAAGTAATATTCCTGAGATGAGTATGTCTAATAATGATGACATTTTTGCAGGAATGACAGATACGTTAAAAATATCCGCTATATTGATGGATTCCCTTGCGGCAAAATATCAGAGATATATGTCTGACTCGAAAAATGTTCCATTGAACGGCGAACCGCGAGAATTTAATTTTACTTTCGAAACCTTTTTAGGTTGTGTTTATGACGGGTCAAGCGAGCCGAGCATTATGATAAAGTTAAGTAAGTTGCCGCGAATGACCAACATTACGGCAGAAGTGGGCGGTAAGTCAATTATGATAGCGGGGAATGAGTTGCAAACTGATACCGTCCGTGTTTGTAGTGATGGAAGTAAAGTGATAAATGTTCAAGGGGATATGACTGCAGAACCTGATTATCAATGGGAATGGGTATGGGAACTGAAAGAAACAGGAGTAGAACTTTCGCGTAATAATGGTTCATACGAATTGACAAAAGGTGGAAATATCCCGAATGAAGGTATATTGCTTGTAAGAACAAGTTTTAAACATGAGTGTACAGATACATTGGAGATACCATTCAAATTCTTTGATCCGTTTGAAGTAACCTTGGCAATTTCAACAGATAACATTGGTAAAGGTAAAGAATTGTGCTTGTTTAGCGAGAGCGAAACCGGTGAAGAGGTTACCTTGACAGCCAATATTAAACCGGAAGATAGAAAGCCTGCGCCAATGTACTATTGGTATGAATCGTTTAACGGATCACCTTTTGTTGAAATGGCAGGCAATCCTACTTCGGAAACTATGAAAAAGAAGTTGATTGGCAAAGATGAAAATGGGAAATACGCATATAAAGTAGTTGCTGTAGATGATATTTGTTTCACCTCTTATGGACCAACTGTCGAAGGTGAAAATGTTGGCGAAAACTTTTTCAATGCGTATAAACCGATAGAGATAATAAAAATAGAATCGATAACCGATACGGTTTGTGTTGGCAATGAACTTGTATTTACTGCAACCATTGCTAATCCGAGAGCCGGAATTACATATAAGTGGACTTCTACGCACGATGGTACACCGAAAACAGGTTCTTTTGCAACAACAGAAGAAACAACCGAAATTAAGTTCACAATCGGAGCGGTACTCGGTGACGGTCAAGTGGAACTTTCCATAGAAGATGATTTGTGTGGAGACTTAAGTAAGATTAAAAAATATTATACCTTCATACTTGTTGCGGGTAAAGAAATTAAAATTCAACAGGCAAATCCGGTGTGTCTTGATCTCGGGAAAAAGACGGGCGAGGCAACTATTTCTCTTGAAGCGCCGGTTGCCGGAGCTATTAAATATGAGTGGTATGACGGTTCAAATAATTTGATAGCTACAACAACAAGTACGGTTACCAGCCAAAAAGTGCCGTTGGTATCCGGAAGCAATACATTCTATGTAAAAGCAATAGGCGAATGTGATGATTTGCGTTCTCAAAATGTGACCATCCAAGCAAATGAACACTTTAAAACCGTATTTAAAGCATCACTAAGTGGAGATGAGATTAGCAACGGTGGTTATTTGTGCTTGGAAGGAAGCAACGGGGAAGCAACAACTAAAGAAGTTACTTTGACCGCCACCCTTTTAACTCCGGAAGATGGAGCAACAAGAACCTATTATTGGTACAAATGGCAAGATGGCGCTGCTCCGGTCAAAATAGACGAGACAACAAGCAACACAAATACAAGCAGCACCAAGGATAATATTACCGATGGCGGAAGTTACAAATATATGGTAGAAGTGGCTGATGGTGGCATTTGTTACTCACCTGGCGGCGCCGGTATTGATGTGAGCAAACACGACAATGCTGATACAACTATTTTCATAGCAAGAAAACCGTTATCGGTTGACTTCTCGCTAAGCAATTTGTATTGCGAAGACGGTAGAGAAGAGACAATTAAAGCAATCGTTACGGGATATACCGATCCGAACGACTTAAAGGATATTATCTATACTTGGGAAGTGAACGGAACAGAAGTTCAATCAACATCTTCTGCCGAATATGCGCTTACAATAAAGGCAGGCGATAAGGTACAGGTTTCTATCAACGATATAGTTTGCGGAAGAGATCGTTCATCGGCGGTAAAAACCGTATCGGCAAGAAATCCGCTTACCTTAGGTTTGAGTGCCGATATCAAAATTAACGATATTTGTGCGTTAGATTCTCCGAGGGTATGTTTTAGCGTAAATCCTTCCGTGTCGCAAGAGTGGTCTTACCACTGGGAAATATTGAATGAAAAAGAGGAAGTAATTAAACAAAATAATACCAGTGACCGTCAAAACTGCATACTTATGCCTTTGGGTAGAAGTGGTATTGTGCGAGTTTCTGCTTATGACGAGCTTTGTGATGCAAATAGCAATTACGCTACAATGCCTTACCATATTCGCGATGAGATTTCAATTCAATTGCTTGTAAGAGATATAGACGGGTTTCTTATGTCTGAAGGATGGTTGTGTGAAGATTCGGTCATTTTAGAAGCGAGGGTTATTGCCGGAGGTACAACCGGTGGTTACACTTGGACTTGGTTTGATAATGGAACCGAAGTCAAAACAGAACAAAACCAACCTACTCCTCGTCGAATTAAACTTACACCGGAATTGTGGAAATATACGGTGACAGCTACCAAAGATGGCGCGTGTGGAGATCAGGATAGTCAGACGCTTGGTACGAATTTGATTATGCCTATCCAACCTACGATTACAATAAAAGGGAAGGACGGAGATCGATTCTGTTCAACCGATGAATCAATTAAATTGGAAGTTTCAGTTGATGATGGGTTAGATCTTTCAAAGATCAACTTTGAGTGGTGGTCGGTTAATGGAGGTTGGGTTACTTACGATGGCGCTTCGGCTACCTATCAATTACCATACGATTTTACTCATTCTTTGGAAGTATCAGTTGGCGTTAGAGCAACGTATGAAGGCGACAGGGGTAACAGTATTTGTAGCCGGAATACAGCATACTTGGATTTAACGATACAAAATCCGATTGAGATTAAGATGCGCGAAAATAAAAAAGGAGAGTACGATATATGTTTAGATGATCCATATCGTGAAATAACGCTTATTGTGGATATATTCGACGGAAGACCGGATAGCCTCTATTGGTACAGAAATGGATTGCTTGATACTATTTCAGTGGTTAATGGGCAAGATTCGATAGTAAGAGTCGTAAGGGTTTCCAATACCGAAAAATTTTCGATTTTGGCAAAAGATGAGGTTTGTGGAGATGTGAAAGATGAAAGCGGTGTTGAAATATCGGTTACTCGCATGCCTGATTTTAAATTAACCATAGAGCCTGATGTGATTGAAATAACTCAAAATACCCGGTTGACGGCAATTATTAACGATAGTATAAAAGTAGCAGATTCTACATACATTTGGACGAATGACATCGGTTGGAAAAAAGAAACGCTCGAATTCCAGACAAATTCCGGCTATATGGCGCAAGAGGGAATTTACACTTTCACGGTAAGTACCAAATTTGGTAATTGCTATCTTGAATCCAATCCTGCCGATTTGGAAGTATTAGAGTTGATAAATAACATCATCACGCCATACAACAAAAATGGCAAAAATGATGTATTTATGGGACCTAAGGGTAGAAGACCGGGGTATAAAGTTGAAATTTTCAATAGATACCAACAAAAAATCTTTGAAGGAGATAACGGTTGGGACGGTACTTATAGAGGGCGATTGGCAGAGCCGGGCACCTATTACTATCGCATAGAGATGAAAAGTGGCAGAGTAATGAGAGGAACAGTTGAAGTAGCAAAATTTTAAATTAAAATAATAAGATGCGTATGAAAAAAATATTTATTGTAGTCATGGCGGTGTTCGCGGTTTATAACGCGTACGCTATTCGGTTCGACCCGGGGTATTACGAGTTTGTATCTTCGGATAAAAATACACGTGATGCCGAGCGACCGATGTCTCCTTATATGAAGGGGTCTGTGGTTTTCTTCCGTAATGATACGGCGTATATGTTCCATCCTACCAAGGATATGAACGTGGGTGAATTGACCGTTTGTCCCGAGTTGATGGGTTTGGGCATCGATGGAACATTTGCTTATGACGAATCAAGAAGGAAGCTCTATTTCTCGAAAAAGAGTGAGAGCGGAAATGAGTTGTATGAAGCAAGTTACGTAAGTGGAGAATGGACAAACGTAACCAAGTTAAAAATCGAAGGGGTAATGCCTGTGGTTAAGTATGAGAAGAATTCTGCCCTTCCCGTTGCACGTTATGTGTACATGGAAAGCGCAACGACCGGATTTTACAATCCGACGTTGAGCAAGGGAGGAAAGCGGATCTATTTTTCCGGAACGTTTAAAGCCGGAAAAGGAGACCGTGACTTGTGGTACATAGACAGAGAAAAAGCTGATTTGTGGGGTTTCCCGCAAAGTGTAGGGGATAGTATAAATGGCATAAATACGTCTTCCCGCGAGGATTACGCATTTATTGTTGGAGATACTGCGTTGGTTTTTGCCTCTAATCGCGGTGGCGGAAAAGGAGGAATGGACTTGTATGTATCTTACAAAACAGGTGATAACAGTTGGGGAAAACCGGAAAATATATCGGAAATGAATTCAAACTCCGACGACTATAATTTGATATATGTTAAGAATACCCCTTTCTTTATCTCTAAAAGAGCGGGCGGAAAAGGGTCTTCCGATATTTATCGCGCAATAGAAATTAAACCGGATAGAGAACCGGAATTGTTCAGCGATATGATGTTGGTTGAACCGAAAGACTTCCACTGGATCTTATTCTACTTCGGATTTAATAAGTCGGATTTATCGGCGGAAGATATTGTACAGATGGACGAGTTGGCGGAAGCAATGAAGGAGTTCCCGGGTGCGAAGTTCTTAATCGAAGGACATACGGATACTCGTGGTTCGGATGCATATAATATGAAACTATCTCAACAACGTGCTGATTTCGTGAAAGCGAAGTTGATCGAAAGAGGTATTCCTGGAGCTAATATGCAGACAGCCGGACGAGGTATGAGACAACCTGTTGTTCCTGATGCTGAGGATGAAGCGGAACACGAATTGAACCGTCGTGTAGAAATTAAAATTATTAACAACCATTAATGTAAAGGAGGGAAATAATAATGAAAAAGATATTAGCATTAGTTAGCTTTGTGATGATGGGCTTGGCGGTAAATGCACAGCAAGATTTGCTTTTGTCGCAGCAGTTTTTCTCCCGTATCAATAAAAACCCGGCGGGAACTGGTAACGTAACGGACTTAGACCTCTTTTTGTTGGGAAAGTATTCGTACATTGAAATAAAAGATGCTCCGAAGTCATTCGTACTTAACGCGCAGACTTTTAACGACAGGTTAAACTCCGGTGTTGGTTTGTCTCTATTTTACGATAACATAGGAATCGCTCGCAGTATAACAAATGCGAAAGTGACTTATGCGTATGTTGCGAGACTAAATGACGAATTGCTTCTCTCTATGGGATTAGCGGCGGGTATTCAACACTCTTATATTGATCCGTGGGCATATAGTTGGGAAGATCCGAGCGAAATAGGCTTGGGTGAAGTTCCGGCAGATGTAGAATCAAAAATCAGACCCGATTTCGATTTCGGGGTAGAGTTGGCAAGTCCACGTATGTTATTGGGTGCGTCCATTACGCACATTACCAATAATATGGCTACAACGTTGGTGGCAGGAAGACACTTTTACGCGTATGCGCGTTATATGTTTCCTGTGAGCGAAACGTTAGAAATAGCTCCGGCGCTCGTTTATATGCACAGATCCAAAACAGATGTGGTAGAATTAAACGTGATGGCTTTCTATGATCGCTTTCTTTGGGGAGGAATTACCTACCATCCGGATATTCACGACAAATTCCAAACAAATCCTGTCGGATTTACATTGGGTGTAGAGTATCAGAATTTCCGTATCGGTTACACCTTCGATTGGGCATTTGGAGCCGTTTCAAGATTGTCGGGAAATTCACAGGAGTTGATGCTTTCTTACTCAATACCGGGTAAGAGAAAAACTCAATCGGCAGACTACGTGAAGTTTGAGTAAAATTCAACGTAATTAATAGAAAAAAGGCGTAAAGAAAATAACCAATCTTTACGCCTTTTTTCAGTAAGTTAGTCAGAAGCGAACGACATCGCGGCAAACAGATGGGTGAAAACCAAATCATTACCACCAAACCTGTCTCCCATTCTCATACGTAAAAATCCGTTCTTCCCGTCCTTTTGTCAAATTTCTCAACCAAAAAAAAGCATTGGAAGGTGCATTCGTGTATTCCAAATATTGCTTTGAAGTCCCGGTTTGTCTTCCAAGCGAGTTCCATTGATAATTGTCCCAATAAAAAAGTTCATACTCCTCCCCTTCCTTGATAAAATTATCATCATTTCGAGGCAAAAAACGGAAATTAGCGATATTAACAGGTTTTCCGAAATCCAAGCCTACCCAACCTCTTTCGTTCCATTCACTTTGATAGGCAG
>Ga0209737_10000401_pt1 | contig 37052 bp, 37 predicted proteins | sample TergutCu122P3_FD_187284 | JGI IMG/M metagenome (GOLD analysis project Ga0209737, IMG submission 187284) | Cubitermes ugandensis P3 segment gut microbial communities from Kakamega Forest, Kenya - Cu122 P3 (SPAdes) (version 2) | ecosystem: Host-associated > Arthropoda: Insects > Digestive system...
AGTAAAAAGCTGTTCCCCTCCCAAAGGGAGGGAATGAAAAATGATGAAAAAAGTTTCGAGTGCTTACCTGTATCAGCCCTTGTATGCTTTTACGGTGTCCGCGAGCATCTTCATGTTCTCGTCGGGAGTTGCCGTAACGATACCGCATCCGGACGATATAACATCGAATCCTGCCTTTATGCACTTCAACGCGGCTTCCTTTGTCTCGGCTGCTGTTCCCTGGTACAGAGGCCTGACCGATCCGACGTTTCCGACGAGCGCTACTCTCTTCTTTACTTTCTCTGTCGCCTTGAACGGATCGACCTTCTCCTCGATGGAGAGGGCACTGACGCCGGATGCGATCATGGGATCGATTATGGGGAATGTGTCTCCGCAGATGTGGAGCACAGAGTAGGCGTTCTTTACTTTGGCCAAGCTTTCCCTGACGGCCTTACCGGCTGCTGCCTCGAACATGTCCGGTGAGAGCATGTCTGTGGATGCGGAGGGCTCTGAGCACTGAATGACATCTGCGCCTGCATCGGCCAACGCTTGCGAATATTTCTTCACGATGGGACCCATTGCAGCTGTCCACTTGTCTACCTCGTCAGGCGCCATCAACATTCCGAAAACGATGTTCTCGGTGCTGACCATGTGTCCCGCTATTGTGAACGGGCCAGTGTTGCCTGCTACGATTGCATAGTCCTTGCCGTGGGATTTCTTCAGGAGGGCTATTGCGTCTATCGCAAGTTTGGGCCTTCCGCCTTTGACGAATTCGTCCGCGTTCATGAGCGTCTTGGGGTCATCAAACTCGCCCTCCATGGGGTCGAACTTGAAGGGGTGCACTTTTATCATAGGTGCGGCATCTTTCTTCTCTATCGCCACTTTGCATCCGAGCCTCTCGGCCTCGGCAGTGAGACAGAACGGTGCCCTTACGGCCTCGAATCCGAATACATCTGCCTGACCGGCTCCGAGCTTGGCCATCAGTGCTGAATTTGTGTGTGCTTCCGGCCATGATGCGCCGAGCTTGTTCATTTGGCTGACGGTTGCGGCTTGTGTAAAAATTGCCACAGGGGGCCTGTCGAGCTTTTCCCTTTTCATTGCTGCGATTACTCTATCTCTTGGAGTCATTGACATTGAAATATCTCCTAATTCCTAAATAGAATACAGTTATTTAACTGGGTAGGTGTCCCTTTTACTAAAGGGGATGCTTATTCGAAAATCAGATGGTGATGTCCATAACATCCTTCAGCTTTCCGAGCCTGATTATCCCCACCTCGGATACGCCGTAGAGGTCCGCGTCGGGATAGTTGGAGTTGGCAAGGGCCGGCGCCATGATGCCCTTTTTATCGACGACAAGATCATTCCCCGAGGAAAAGGGACTGAAAGGAGGGATGACTATCACCCCGTCCTCTTTTTGGTGGACGAAACATTGTATCTTCATGCCGCCGCTCATTGCGCCTGGGATCCTCACCGATGGATGCTCATGACCTATAATAACAGGCCTGACCCCGGAATCCACGTGCCCGTGCTCCAGCCTGAATCCTCCCATGTCAATGTAGTCGACAGCCATCAATCCCATATCGGAAAGGATGTTCTGCAGAAAGTTATCATGATTCCCTTTAACGACGATCACATCCGAAGCCTCGGTGAGAAGCCTGATTATCTGTCTTACTTCGGTACTCGCTTCACGCTTGGACCTTTTGAAATCGTGTTTGATGTCACCGAGAAGCACCACCCTTTCCGGCTCGTACGAAGAAAGGATGCCGTTCATCTCATCTCTTATTGATTCGGTGTTCATCCTGGGGATGTACATCCCCTCCTCTTCCAGCGCGCTCTCATAGCCGAGATGGAGATCCCCCAGAACGACCGTCTTCCCATCATCCAAGATAAGACACCTGTCGTTGGTCACCCTTATGCCCGGGAGGATCTCGTACGACCTCATATCACCACAATAGGATTGCCTGTATTAATCGGGTTTTATCAATAGTTATTTCTTATCGATGTTTGATACAGATGGGGTGGGAAAGCATGGGAGCGGATTTTGTGATTTGTGACAGGCTCGTCAGGGACCTCAATGAGGCCGCCTCCGCCGTCAGGTCCGCGGACAGCATCCTAATTGTAACACACATAGACGCCGACGGGATCGCTGCGGGAGGCATAGCTTCGATCACGCTTGACAGGCTCGGTAAGAAGTACAGGATCATTTTCGAAAAGAAGATCACAGACGATACGATAGCGTTGATCAACGATTCCGATGAAGATCTCGTTTGGATCTGCGACCTGGGCAGCGCTTATCTGACAGAGTTCATGAGGTCGGGGGTGATCATCACAGATCACCATGTGCCAGATCCTAAATGGAGGTGCTTGCAAACGTCAATCGACGACTTCAGCGATATCCACCATCTGAATCCTCAAACATACGGGATGTCTGGCTCATACGAAATATGCGGTGCGGGGATGACATATCTCCTGTCAAGAATGATCGACGAGAAGAACAGAGATCTTGCATTCCTTGCCGTTGTGGGAGCGGTGGGAGACCTTCAGGATAACAGAGAATCGAAGCTGATCGGATGCAACAGGACCATCCTTGAAGAAGCGGTCTCCGACGGGGAGGTGGCTGTAACTGAAGACATAAGATACTTCGGGCGCGACTATCGGCCGCTGATACAATTCCTGCAATTCGGCAGCGACCCGCCGGTCCCGGGGTTGAGCGACAACGGCTCCGGGTGCAACGCGTTCTTTGCCGACCTCGGCATACCGTTGAAGAAGGGTGCCGAGCAGAGGACCTGGAATGACCTTACAATTGATGAGAAAACGACAGCTACAGAGCAAATTTTTTCGCGCATCTCCGATCCCGAACTAAGAAAGAGGCTGTTCGGCGAGGTCTACCTCATAACTAGATACGGATCGTGCACCGGATTGAGAGATGTCAAAGAATTCGCTACAGTGCTGAACTCCTGCGGAAGATATGATGACGCAGAGACCGGCCTCAGGATATGCAGGGGCGACCTGACGGCGTTGGAAGATGCAGAGAGGAACCGCACAGACCATAGAAAACATATTGCGTCAGCGATAGCTTACATCAAAGATAACCGCCTTATCAAGGCACGCAAGTTCATACAATATTTTTATGCTGGCACTGCGGTAAGAGAGACTGTCGTAGGAATAGTCGCAGGGATGCTCCTCAACTCCGGGGAAGCCAGAAGGGACCTCCCGATCTTCGCTTTTGCGGATGCGGATGACGGAATAAAAGTATCTGCACGAGCAACACGAACACTGACGGACAGAGGTCTCGATCTGTCAATAATAATGAATAAAGCTTCCGAGATGGTGGGGGGTTACGGCGGAGGCCATAAGGTCGCCGCGGGTGCCACCATCCCAAAAGGAAGGGAAGAGGAGTTTTTGGACATTGCAGAAGATCTTGTTTCCTCTATGATCATTTGAGCAGTTTGTACAGTACTGCTTTCTGAGCATGGAGGCGGTTCTCCGCCTGATCAAGGACAACGCTCTGCGACCCGTCGATGACCTCGGCTGTGATCTCCTCGCCTCTGTGTGCGGGCAGGCAGTGCATGACTATGCAGTCCTTCTTCGCCAAAGCAAGCAGATCGGAGTTGATCTGATACATCTTGAATATCCTAATTGCGTCTTCTCTGGGCGTGGTGTCACCCATGGAGATCCATGTGTCAGTGTACAGGACATCCGCATCCTTGCATGCTTCTTTGGGGTCGTGCGAGGCCATTATCTTGCTTCCGTTCGCTTCTGCGATGCGGGCCGCAGCCAGCATTATCTCCGCGTTGGGCATTCTTGTTGCGGGGCAGCATGCGACCATGTCCATGCCCACTATTGCGCATGAATAGAGCAACGAATTACATACATTGTTCCCGTCTCCGAGATACACGAACTTCTTGCCGCGGAATGATCCTTTATGCTCTTTTATGGTGACCATGTCGGCAAGCGCCTGACAGGGATGCTCCAGGTTATCCAGGCCACTTATGACCGGCACCGTCGCAGCCTCGCCCAAAAGGTCCATTACCTTGTAGTCATAGGCGCGGTACATTATGCCGTGTACGAATCTGCTCAGCACTTTCGCTGTATCCTCAACGGTCTCGCCCTGCTGACCCATGTGTATCTTTGTCGCATCGATATGCAGCGCGTGGCCTCCGAGCTCTGTGATGGCGATATCGAACGAGATCCTTGTTCTTGTGCTGGGCTTCTCGAATATCATTGCCAGCGTCTTTCCTTTAAGCGGCGCGTTGTGGTTGCCGCGTTCTTTCTTGAGCTTTATGGACAGATCGACGAGGTCCGGCCATTCATTCTTCATATCTGATACTGAAATGAGGTCTCTCTTTGCCATAAACAGTGATAGAATCGGGGTAATATTTACATTTATGCAGAAAAATAATCTGGCGACTCTAATATTTTGGTCTATGCAAATAACAATTTTTGGTGATTGCGACGCTTATTTGAGGGAAGGATCATCAGAGAACATCTTGCGGATATGTTCTATCTCGCTGCGTGAGATGTGACAGTATCCGCCTGGATTTTTTTCTAAATAGTCTTGATGGTATTCCTCAGCGGGAAAATAGTTCTGAAGAGGGATTGATTCCGTATAGAACTCGCGGTGCTTCTTTCTTTCATTCTCCACGTACGTCTTTATCTTGTTTCCGTCAAGCTCATCTATCCAGTAGATGCCGGTCCTGTATTGCACTCCGTGATCGTTCCCCTGGCGGTTCTCCTGCGTCGGATCGATCACCATGAAGAAAACATCTAGGATGCGCTCCAATCCGATCATATCGGGATCATAGCATACTTTGACAACTTCGCAAAAACCGAACCTGCCTGAGCACACGGTCATGTAATCTGGAAAGATCATGTCATAGCCGTTGGCGTATCCGCATTCAGTTTCGGTCACCCCTTTTATTACTGAGAGGGCTTTCTCGAGCCCCCAGAAACAGCCTCCCGCCAGAAATATTATTGAATCGATTTTCTCCGCCGTAGGCTCGTTTGCCATGCATATACTACTGCTTTGCGTCTATATAACCGGATTGCGCTCCCTTTCAAAACAGATAAGATATTTTAAATAAACTCTTGACGATTGCGGCTTATGAAATTGACAGAAGCCCAAATGCTGAAGATCTTACTGCTCACCATTGGTTTGATCGTACTTGCGACCACAATTTGGGCAAGCCTTCAGGCTGAATATTTCCAGGACAAGGCGCTTCAGAACATGGGCGGCATTGTCTTCGGCGTCATGACCGTGACGTTAGGATTGAACCTTGATAATTCCTATAACACGAAAGCATCACTTCTGACAGGATTCGTTCTGGTGATCGGAACCGCTTACGTGACAAGAGAGTTCTGTTTCTTGGCAGCAGGTCTCGCGGAAGCAGGCGGGAGCATCATCACTTCCGTCATTGTACCGTTCATCGGAGTGATCATGGGATTCGTTCTGTCCTGGTCATCCCGTTATGTTTCCGGAAGAAAGAAGTCGAAAAGCATCCAGTCGATCTGGGCAATGGTCGTCGCATCGTTCGCCGGGATATGCATACTTATGATATACCACATAATCCAGCTCATTCCTCTGTACGGTGAGACCCCTGCGTTCTTTGCGGTACTGATAGGATACTTCTGTTACCTTGTGTTGTTCATATATGGGTTGTATACGATGTTCTCATACGAGATAAAATACAACATGAAGATCGGAGTAAAACCTGCACCGGAAGAATAAAACCGAGAGCATTCCGCTCTCTTTTTTTAATTAATCTTTCTTGACGTATATCGCGTAGAGATGCGTGTTCTTGTTGATCGGCGTCATGAAGCTGAACGGCGCCCCTCCTTCCGGAGATTCGGACCAGTGAGAGAATGCCATGCCCTTCGGAGGCTTGGGGGCCCCGGGTTGGCTTACCTGACGCCCGCCCATCACGGAACTTGCCCATGCCGATTTACCGTTCTTTGGATCGAATATGACCGTGCGTCTGTTCTTCTCTTCTCCCGAACGATCTTCCCCGTGCATATCGGCCAGCATGCCCTGCTGGAACACGTTAGCTGTAGCGACCTGAGTGGATATAGCTCCGCCCGCTACTGCCACCGGGATTATTCCCAAACTAGCCACGATGCCCACTACCACGACGATGACGACGATGACTGTCTCCTCTCCTTCCATCCAGCCGCCGTCGCTTGCTTCCTCCCAGTGCGCATACAGCTTCATGCCGGGAGTAAGAGGCATGCTGGAATCCCATTTAGTACCGCCTTCCGGATCTGTGAACCATCCCAGGAATTTGTAGCCCTTCATGGTGGGATCCTGCGGCAGAGCGAAAGTCGCTCCGAGGTTGAGTTCTACGATTATTGGGGGATCTCCGTTCTGCGGATAGAATATTACTGAGTTTTCTGTGATCGGCCCCCATTGCCCGTACAGCGTGGTGTTCTCTGTTATCGGAGTGGTGAAATCCCACAGTGTTCCGCCTGTTGCGGCTGTATACCATCCCTGGAATGCGTGATCGGGCTTCGTCGGGATCACTTTGGGCACCGGAGAGGGCTTGTCTTTCTCTACTTCTATCTTTGTCACCGCATCTCCGTTGCACGGATCGAATGTGACAACGTAGAACACCATTCCCTGCCATTGAGCATAAAGCACTAAATTGGATGTGATGTATGTTGAGAAGTCCCATTCGGAGCCGCCTTCCTGAGCAGTGAACCATCCAAGGAACACCGCGCCTTCGCGTACCGGGTCTGCGGGCTTCGAAACCATACCTCCTACCGGAATTGTCACGGTTGTCGACTTTGCGCCGTCCCTGAATTCAACTGTGACCGTCATTATCGGCGGGTCGGTCAGCCATATTCCGTAAACCACTATGTTGCCGTCAGGAGGTGATGTAGGATCCCATGGTGATGAACCGAGAAGGTCCATTGTCCAACCTGACACGAATGCATTCCCTTTGCTGATCGATGGAGCAGGTGTTCCCCATGGCTGCAGCACCGGGGTCACGCCGTCGCCCGGAACGTAAAGTACTAGGAAGTCCTCGCCCCATTTGGCAAAATACTTCTCGTCGACCTCGAATTCGCCGATCTCGTAGTCGGTATCAGCAAGATCAACTAGTATCGAATCCCAGAAGTATACATACCCCATGTCCGGAAGGCCCGGTCCCTCGGTCAAGCTCCATCCCAAGAACCGGTCGGTACTGTGATAAAGCATATATTGGTAGCCGTCAGGGAGTCGTATCTTATCGTCTTCATTCTCTGAAGTTGCCGTCATTATATCGAAGCCAAGGGTCAAGGGGTCCGAGAATACGTATGGGTCGTTCAGGCAGTAGCCGTCATAGAAGTAATCGGGCTCCCACCATCCTCCGTTTGAATAGAAGGCCGCTGAATCAATGCATACCGCACCTATATCCGGTGCTCCGTTGGCCCTGGTCTTGCCTCTCTGATCTACCGACGGTGTTCCCGGATATGATTCGCCCGTGCCGTCAGCATCGCCGCCGGGGAGTATCGGTATGGTGGCCACCTCCTGCCTGTTCCAGCTGCAACCTGCATATTTTCCGTTATTCCCTTCTTCCCTCGGCCATGTATCGTTATATGCAAAAATATCCTCGATGCCGCCTACCTGTATGATGTTACCGCCGCCGTCATAGACAGCATTGCCCCATACCGGCGTTGTGCGGGTGGTGTCGTCAATATTTGTTACGAGTATGGTATTGTACAGCTTGACATTGCTTCCGTATCCTTGTTCCAACGATGCTGCGACGAAATCTCCCGAATCAGTGATGCAGTAGTTATCAAAGAAAGTGCAGCTGATTATATCAACATCCGGGCTGTCGATCATGATACATCCGATCTCGTTATAGGCGCCCACGATCGTGTTATACCAGAACGTGGAATTGACAATAGTACCCGATGATGCGCACATGTATATCGCAGGTTGAATGAACCCGTCCCACATAGGCGTCATGCAGTGAATGAAAGATGAATCAGTTATATTGAAAGATGAACTGCCCCCGAGATTGATCATGAATGAAGGTTCCCTGTAATGCGCCAGATCGATGAATTGACATTGTGTGACATTGACCGATCCTGCTCCGGACCCCCATACCCTTAACCCGGCACCGTTCGAATGTAAGGTTGAGAACACACTGCGCTGCAGTACTACCGAGTTCCCTGTTGTCCCGGTTGCGGTCATAACATCCACCAGATAATAGCCTGATGGGCCGTCTAACTCGCTGTGGAGCGTGCTGTCCCTGATCGTCAGGTTGGCCTTGTCGTACCCGTGGAAGGCCACCGCATTGCCATTTGTCGATATGTAACAGTTATCGATCACAACGCTGCCATCTGTGGAGATCACTACTCCTGAATAGTGGCCGTAGATAGTGGAATTCCTCAGGTCCAGTGTCCCTTTGGATACATTGATCTCAAAGGCCGCATCATATGACATTGAGAATTCGCAAGAATCAACAACAAGGTTGGTGCCTTGTGAATCGATCGCCACAAGGTGATCGTCATACTGGTTGCCTTTGAATGTGACATTCTCGAATATGACACTGTCGGTGCCATATCCCTCATCGATGTATATTGCATCCCACGCCTCTAAAATGAGATTTTTGAAGATGTATGTTCCCCTATTGCCCGGCGAGATCGTGATCAACGTATCTGTACCCACTATTAAGGAATCGGATATTGTGACTATGTCTCCGTTGATCGCACCGTCAAAGGTTATAACCTGTGTCGATGAGGTCAAAGCAGGCAGTTGGATCGTGCTTGTAGGATAATACGTACCTCCCGAGCCGGCTGCATTGATCTCGTTCAAAAGTTCAGCCGGCGTCATAGGATCGCCTGAAGATGTCTCCGTAGGCCCATTGTACAGGACTACGGCAGAAGCAAGCAGCACCAATGACAGTGCTGCGATCAGGACTTTACTTTTTGGTACTGACACAATATAACGAAACAAAGAAGAAGTAATTAAATATAATTGTATTACAAGCGTTCACGCGCATAAAAACCATGCGTATTACTACGTACATCCCGGTGGCGGATTCGGATTCGGAGAAAAGCTTTATTAAGAGTATGTATAATCAGCGACTACAAATGGCCGGGATGGGGTAGCTTGGTTATCCTAGGGGACTGTGGATCCCTTGACTCGGGTTCAAATCTCGGTCTCGGCCCCTTACCTTTAACTTTTGTAAAGACAATGCGGGTATGTTCGTATGGCATGGAATGGAAAGCTGAGAAAGGTCGATGACAACCGGTGGGAGATCCCCAAGGACGAGGTCCCGGGGATGAGGACCAACGCTATCATTTATGCAAGCGAAAGCATGATAAATCAGATCCGAGCGGACAACGCACCTCTGCAGGCAGCTAACGTTGCCTGTCTTCCCGGGATCGTAGGAAGTTCCATGGCAATGCCGGACATCCATTGGGGATATGGTTTTCCAATAGGAGGTGTCGCAGCTGTAGACGGCAACAGTGGATCGATATCCCCCGGAGGGATAGGTTTCGATATCAACTGCGGTGTGCGTTTGATCAAAACAGACCTCACACTGAAAGATATCGGCGGGAAGGTCAACACGCTTGTTGATGAGCTGTACAAGAACGTCCCGTCCGGACTCGGTTCAAAAGGCCTCACAAAGATAGGCAACAAAGAATTGGACGATATTCTAAAGAACGGATCGAAGTGGGCGGTCGAGAACGGATATGGTTGGGATCGAGACCTGGAGGCAACGGAAGAAAAAGGAAGGATGCTCGATGCCGATCCATCTACAGTAAGCGACAAAGCAAAGAAAAGAGGGCTTCCTCAGCTTGGCTCCCTGGGTTCCGGGAACCACTTCCTTGAGCTGGATGTCGTAAAGGACGTCTATGACAAGGATGTGGCAAAAAAATTCGGGTTGAAAGAAGGCACCGTCACGATAACAGTGCACTGCGGCTCGAGAGGATGCGGCCATCAGATAGCGACCGAGTATCTTCAGGAAATGGAACGGTACGTCAGGAACAATAACATCAAACTCCCGGACAGGCAGCTTGCCTGCGCCCCTCTTGACTCAAAACTCGGCGACGATTATTACAAGGCCATGTGCTGCGGAGCCAACTACGCCTGGGCGAACAGGCAGATGATAACGCATTGGGTTAGAGAATCATTCGAGAACATCCTCGGCGGAAGCGCCGAGGACATGGGGATGGACATGGTATACGATGTTGCTCACAACATCGCAAAGAAAGAACGCCACGATGTCGAAAAAAATCCAAAGAACGTGCTGGTACATAGGAAGGGAGCAACTCGCGCATTCGCTTCCGGTCGTTCAGAGATTGCTTCGATGTACAGGGACGTCGGGCAGCCCGTCATCATCCCCGGAGATATGAAAGTCGGAACATACGTACTCGTTGGCAAGAAGGGCGCGATGGAAGAAACGTTCGGTTCTACCTGTCATGGAGCCGGAAGAAAAATGTCGAGGACCGCCGCCGTGGGTGGCCTGAGAGCATCCGATGTCAAGAATGAAATGAGAAAGAGCAACATCTACCTCAGGTGCGGTTCGGACGAGGGATTGTTAGAGGAAGCGCCGGCAGCATACAAGGATGTTGACGAAGTGATCAAAGTAGTTTGCAACGCTGGACTTACGGATAAAGTAGCAAAGCTCACTCCCATCGGCGTGGTCAAAGGTTGAGTATCTTTTTTGCCGCTCTTTGAACAGCATCCCTGTGTTCTTCGGGCGATGCCACCAACAGCGACCATCCGAAAGCGTTCCTCGACTGCAGCGCTTTCGCCACCGGTGATAAACGAGTAAGGGTTTTCACCTTCCCTTCGGGATCGAGTATTGAAACATCTGTTTTTCCGATGTTCATGCTTGAAAGCAATATCGACCGAGGAGGGATCTCCACTCCCACTTCGGAGATATCGACTCCCGCTCGTTCCGCAATTTCCGATTCCAATTGTTTCCTTTTTTGATATGACGTGAATTCAGAAAGATTCGAAAGAAGGTCCTCGGTGGCATCTTCACTGAACACTGTCAAAGCATTCTTGTAGAGAACGCGGTTTTGAACCGACCTTGCTATCTTTGAAGTAATTCCTCCTTCATTGACAAGATGATTCATCAGCTCGGCGTCGTTCCAAAGGTATATTTCGGCAACGTTTACATCGGATGATTCAATGGATTTCATCAGCATCATCCTGATGATACGGACGGTTCTGTGATAATAGACCGATGAATACATTAGAGATCGTGCAACCATCAAACCTTCGGCGGCCGATGTCCCTCCCTTTTCTATTACTATCCTATCATTATGGATCTTCATCGTTCCTATCAATCTGTCAATGTCCGCTTTCCCGTGAGTAACACCCGTGAAATGAGCATCCCTTTCAAGATAATCCATCTGATCGGCGTCCACCGGCCCGTGTATCATCTGATGCATATATTCCTTCGGCGAAAAATGAGTTATCTTCTTTCCTCCGCCCAATGTTCCGAAACTCTCGCTTCCAGCCCCGGGATTCATTATAAGATCGCAGACCGCATCCGACGATATCCCGTTCTTTTCAAGGATCTCTGATATCGTTTCCTGACCGCCGAACAGGTCTGTGTCCCTTTCTTGGAATGTCCTTATCTTTCCCTTGATGAGTTTCCCCGCTGCTTCCATATGGTCCATTCCCGTAACGTGCTCGACTATCTCTTCCGTCGCGTGAGAGAAGGGAGTGTGGCAAACATCATGCAAGAGAGCGGCAGCTTTTATTGTGTTTGTTTCTTCTACCGAAAGGCTCAGCGACGATGCCATCCTGCCCGCCAGATGATACACGCCGAGAGAATGTTCGAACCTTGTGTGATTGGCTCCGGGGAATACCATGTTCCCATGACCCAGCTGCTTCACAGCTCTCAGTCTCTGCATCTCATGTCTGTCCAAGATCGATAGGAAAGGTTCGTCCACCCTTATGCTTCCGTGCACCGGATCATAGATCACTTTGGACGTGTTTGTCATCTCAATTCTCCCTGTAGTTGATCCTGCACTTATCGATGTTGAGGCCGCCGGGGCTCAAGATCATAAGTCGATCGGATACTTCCGTGAATGCGCCGCTGAGATCCTGTGCCACCTCAAGAAGACGTTTTGCAATGTCTCTTTTTGCTTCATCACCGTCGGTGAATCTTGAGAAATCTAAGACCAGAATATTTCCGCGGTAAGCCATATCAGTAAGGGCTTTCAGGTCGCGGTGCGATGTTACCTCCACAACTTTGATGCTAGCATCCGACTGGGCGAACATCGGCGCGCTGTATTCGTTCAGATCGACGAATGTTTTCTCATTCTTTTTTTCCTTCTTCTTCCTGCCGAACATTCACTCACCGGTCTTCCAAAGTTTATCCCCTACGTTATGGATGCTCTTTACAGCCTTTCCCGGTTTCTTTTCTGCTAGCTCTGAACCGCTTCTTTCCGCGATACCGATGGCGAGCGGCATTTTGTTCTTCATATCTCTGATCCAAACAAGGTCCCCCGCCGCGATGGACGGATCCGCTTCTACAATGCCGGGGCCCATGCAGTCCGCACCGTTCGTAATGAACGGAACGGCTCCCATATCGACGGTCACGAACCTTTTGATGGGTTTGTATTTGATAACGCCTCGAACAGTAAGGAACGGCCTCCCGTTGAGCACTATCCCTATTATATCGCTTCCGACGAACAACAGATCGAATTCCGAGCTTTCTGCTAAGTCCACAGGGTCATCCTCGGTGAACACTTTAACCCCGAGAATATTTTCCAGTTCGGACGAGAACGCTTTGATCTCTTTGGCTCTCATCCTCTTTCTTTTTCTGATCCTGATATCTGCCATATCGGCCACACATGTACCTGGCAGTTCTCATACTTTTTGCTTATTATCGGCAAAACATTCTCATTTTTTGTAAAAAAACATGGTTCAAAAACAGATTCTAAAAGATGGTTGATAGCAACATATAATATGTCATCTCGTTAGTATGTGCTATCAAAAATACCGATAAGAGGGTAAAAAAATGGGAATAAGCATCGGAATACGTGAAACAGAAGCAAAAAGCGCATTGTGCAGGGAACTTAGATTGAATGTTATCAGAGTTAAGGTTGACAACATCGCCGGGATGGAGGATCTGGTCGCATACGACGACATCGTATCCCTGGCGGACGCCAAGTCCCTTGTGGGAGATTGGGAAGCCTTCATTAAAAGGAACAGGATCAACGCAGAGACCGATGCGGTCTACATGGACAAAGTGAAGATCGATGCGGATATCGCTCTCCTCAAACCCAAGGCTGTAAGGACAAGCACCGGGTGGGTTGAGATGAGCAAAGTAAGCGGTGCTCAGAAAGATAAAGTGATAGCGGCCTCAAAAAAAGAGAACCGCCTCACCGGATGGGACATGCTGTCGTTTGATGAAATGAACGAGATGTGCCAGAAGTGCAAAGTATCCTGGGACAAGGGCCGCGGTTGCATTGGGTCCTTTGGACCCAACGACAGCTTGCTTCCCGGGATCGCGGAGAAAAGAGGATGTAAGATCGTCGCCTCCGTGCCGGAAGGCGTGAAGACAGGAAGGAACTATACGCCGGAAGACGCAAAGGTCCTGCTGAAAGAGATCGAGATCTTAACGAAAGCTCTTCCCGAAGAAGGGAAGGTTATGGTCCGACGCTACGAAGGCCCCCTCGAGAGAATGAAAGCTGTGGCGGAGATATCGGTAAGCGAAGGATGCGGGTTCTACTTCTTCTGATCAAAGGCCTTTGAGCCTGGAGATGGCCCACGCCATCTCCTTAGCCAGGCCGACAACCCCTTTCATTCCTTCTTTATCATTCTGATACTGAGGCGAGTTCAGCGCTGTGACTATCGATGGCGGCGTGCTGCCGCACACGATTATCTGATTTCTGAGCATCCAATAGACCAGTTGAGAGTATACCATTGATCCTCCTTCATGAGAATTCACGACTATCGCTCCTCCCACCTTTCTTTTCAGCCCTTTGTCCCCCGTCTCAAGTATCATTCCCGCTCTTTCAAGGAATATCTTCATCTGCGCCGAATAAGAACCGTAATAACATGGAGAAGCGAGGATCACGCCGTCAGCCTCTCTCATTCTATCGACGATATCGTTCAGATCGTCGTCCTCCAGAATGCACCTTCCGTCCCCTCTTATCTCGCAGCTCCTGCAGTCGTTGCATGGTGTTAAGTGAACAGAATAAAGAGAGATGTGTTCCGTTTCAATGCCCTCTTTCTCCAACTCGTCGAACACTTCGTTGAGGATGTTGCCGGTGTTGCCCAACAGACGCGGGCTGCCGTTGAGAGCGATCACTTTCATAGTTGACTGATGCAGGGATTCGGATAAAACACTTTTTACTCAAATCTTCATGGATGCTTTCATTTCTATAGCATGAATTGTATTTCCGTCAGTGTCCAAGAATGAGGTGTATACTCCCAATGGCGCCCTTATGGGATCTTTAACAAAGACGACTCCCTCATCCACCAACCGTCTGTGCAGGTCGTAGGGGTTCTCCACTCCGATATATATCCCGGTGTCTATCCCGACCGTGTCGGATACTTTCAGGAGGAGCGTGGCACCGTTCCTTTTTACGGCGGCTTCCTTTTCTTTTTTGTACAGCACGTCCATACCGAGCAACCCATTATAGAACGACAGAGCCAGATCGATATTTCTGCAAGGAATCGTTGCCATGAAAACAGATTCGGGAAGACCTTCGTCCGTGTATACGAAATTCCCTCCGCATGGGTCTCCTAAAGGCATGGACGGTATCACTGCATTATCGGATTTATCTGTATCGGCCTGACACTTATGATAACATGACGACTTCCCGCTGTTTTTCTCAAAACTCGTCCAACATTTTGTTCTTCCTGTTCTTCATAGCCCTGATCTGTTCCCGCTCTACCTCTGTGATGCTGCTTTTTGGAGTGGGCTGATCCTCTGGCATAGTTCCTCCCGTTTGATTGATAGCGTTCCTGACTATCTTTCCAACTTCGAAGTGTGCTTCGTTGGCTTCGTCTTTCTGTCTGATATCCTCATTTCGTAATTTTTCTTCAGCCTGAGTTATGCGGAACAGGTTAGCGATGAGCTCGCTGCTGTTCATGAAATCGAGGATCCTCTCGTTCGATCTCAGTCCTTTTCTATTGTGTATCATTTGAACATCCTCGCCCCCATAGAGCCCCATATATCCCGCATTTTGGAAGATGGCGAATTCTTCATCGCTTATCACTCCTGCAGCATGTGCGGCGTCGGCGAGCATCATATTCCATTGTTTCACATCGCCTCGGATGACCAACCGTTTATTGTCTTCATCCAGGCGGTTGAAATAATCATGTACTTCCTGCCTGCGAGTCTGGATAGCAAAATAAGTCTGCCCGAGCGCAATGATCTCTTTGCGCGGATCGCCATTTTGAACTATCAAATAACAAGCATATCTTGACAGTTCGTAGTCTTTTACTGTTCTTTCAACAGCACTACCTTTTACGAATTTCGTGACCTCACGAAATTCGGCATAAACGTCGTGTCCGCTGTTTTTACAAGCAAGCATTGCACGGTCGATTGCCTTTGAAAAATTCTCCCAACGCTGATATCCCAGAATGGAAGCGAGTTCCCTTGCGAACCAGAACTCATCGCCGTTTTCGTCTCTCTGTTTTATCTCTTCGAACCCAGTGTATTCTTTGTCGTTAAAGTCGGTCATATTTCCTGATTTGAAAACAACAATTTATCGACATTAGAGTACAGTTATACTAACTCCTCAAAAAGATTCCAATTTTTCTTTGCCTCCCTACCTATTATTTTCGTGAGGCCACGAAAAATGATCATGATGAGGAAGCTTTTGGTTGTGAAAAGGACTTCGCAATAAGATAGAACGGTTCCGATAACCCTTTAACGGATAGCACATTTCAGTACTGCGGAGAAATGAAAATGCCGAAACCAATGATGAGCGGCGAGGACATCGTCAGCGAGACAAAGCTGAAGAACAGTCTTTCCAGGATCAGGCATGTGATCATAGTGATGAGCGGGAAGGGCGGCGTAGGAAAAAGCACCGTTGCCTCGAACCTTGCCATGGCCCTTTCGATAAAAGGTTATCAGACCGGCCTCATGGACATTGATATCACCGGACCAAGCATCCCGAAGATGTTCCATATTGAGGACAGCAAGCTGTATGCAGAAGAGGACAAGCTCATTCCCGTATCTGTCCCGCCTTCCCTGAGCGTTATGTCAATGGGTTTCCTTCTTCCGGAACGGGATTCCGCGGTGATATGGAGAGGGCCGATGAAAGCAAGTGCCATAAGGCAGTTCATAGAAGATGTGAATTGGGGCGATTTAGATTATTTGATAGTCGACATGCCTCCCGGGACCGGGGATGAAGCATTGTCTATTGTGCAATTGATGCCGAAAGCCGACGGTGCCGTTATCGTTACTACTCCGCAGGATGTTGCTCTTCTTGACGGAAGGAAATCCGTTAACTTTGCGAAACAGACGAAGCTTCCGATCTTAGGTATCGTGGAGAACATGAGCGGGTTCGTCTGCCCACACTGCAACGAGATCACGGAAATCTTCGGATCCGGCGGAGGCGAAAGGACCGCAGAGAACCTGAACATACAATTTTTAGGAAGAGTTCCTCTTGAGCCAGGAGTAGTGAGATCGGGGGATTCGGGGATGCCCGTTGTTATATCCGAACCTGAATCAAAGTCTGCAGCTGCGTTCAATTCCATAGTTGAGAAACTCATAAGAACGGTGGAGAAGAAATGAGGATCGGAGTAATAGCCGAAGGCGATTCTTTGGATTCGTACGTTGCGGAGGATTTCGGCCACGCACCGTTCTTTTTGATCGTTGATCCCGATACAATGGATTATCAGGTAGTCAAGAATGAACACGCGAATGCTATCGGCGCCGGAATGAAAGTTGCCGATGCTATTGTCGCACTGAAAGTGGACGCTGTGATAACAGGCGGCATCGGCCACCACGGCCTTGACATTCTTAACAAAGCGGGGATACACGTAGCATATGATGAAGAAGGCACTGTGGAAGAATGCGTAAACGATTTCAAAAGAAGGCGCGGATAAGATCTGATTACTGCTGATTTGACCCTAAAACATGTTTTTTGTGTAGTTTCGGGTAGTTTCGGCCACCCCCCTGGAGAGTTAATATACTCTCTTTGCCATCGATATTTCAGTAAGGAAACGATCTCGGCCGGCAGCGATAATGGGTAAAGGAAGCATTTTGTCGCTGCTTTGAACCTAGAGAACGATACGGCCTGCGACCCCGAATATCGTTCTCTGAGAAGGAACACCTTGCTTACAGGAGGTTCATTATGGTGAAACATAACAAAAAGACCAACGGTCCGATCAAAGATGTAAGCAAAAAAGAAAGGGAAGCCGAAGAAGAGTCTTCGAAGTACGCCGCGACCGTTATCAAGGACACGATCGTCTGCTCACGCTATCAGGCTGCTTCCCTCGTGAACAAAGAACTGCTAAGTCTGTACTATACAGTTGGCAGATACATCTCTCTTAACTCGAGAAATAAGAATTGGGGAGAGGGCGCGATCAAAAAGATCTCGGACGATTTGCAGCGCGAGCTGCCGGGCCTGAGGGGATTTTCTGAGGTGTCGATAAAACGCATGAGACTGTTCTTTGAGGCCTGGCACCCGGCCTTTACAAATCGTCCATCGCCAATGGACGAATTAGAATCAGAAAAAAAAGAAAGGTCGGAAGAGGGTGAAGCCGATACTGCGATATTGCGCATTCCTTCACAGGATGAAACGATCCTTGAACTGGAACTATTGTCTGATGAAATATACGGTTGCACACAGCCTGTGTTCTCGATAGATGATTTTTTCAGAGTGAGCTTCACACATCACTCAGAAATTCTGGCAAAGGAAAAAACCCTCGAGGGGAGACTATTCTACATCGACCGTTGTGCTTCCGAATTCTGGAGCGTTGATACTCTGAAGTCCAATCTGCGGAGCGAAATGTACTCCAGAACAGGCAAACTGCCCAACAATTTCTCAAAGACATTGCCTCCGGGAGATATGGCAAACCGTGCGCTAAAGGCATTCAAACAAGAGTATTTGTTGGATTACATCAACATCGAAGACGGAGACGACCCCGATGAACGGTTGATAGAGGGAGAGATCGTAGCGAACATCAAGCGATTCATCCTATCTATAGGAGATAAATTCTGTTTCATAGGAAACCAGTACAGGGTGACCGTCGATGAGAAAGAATTCTTCATAGATCTGCTGTTCTTCAACCGTGAACTCCATTGTCTCGTTGCCATCGAATTAAAACGCGGAGAGTTCAAACCTTCGTATCTTGGGCAGCTGAATTTCTATCTTTCTGCTCTTGATGAATATGTCCGCCTGCCGGAAGAGGCCGGATCTGTCGGCATAATCCTCTGTAAAGAGGCAAGCCGCAATATCGTCGAACTTGCGGTGAGGGACTACACCAAACCGATGGGAGTTGCCACATACAGGACGCGGAACGAAATACCCGAAAAATTGAGGAAAGCGCTCCCTGACCTTGAGGATCTGAAGAAATTATTGGATGGAGGGGGCGCAGAGGAGGATTAACAATGGGGGGATACTTGTCGCCTACGATGAAGAAGGCACCGTTGAAGAGTGCGTCATGGATTTCAAAAGAAGGCGCGGTTCCAGATAAGGATCAGACCGATCTCTGCTCTCCCCAAATGATCTTGTGGAGTTGTGGCAGAACCCTGACGTTCAGCTTCCTGTTGACTACGTACTCAGCAATGGGAAGAAGGTCCATCCCTCCTACGGGGCAGAATATTATGTTCGTATCCACAGGATTCTCTCTCAGATAACGGACCGCATAATTCAGATCGATCTGATCCCCGATGACGAACTTCAACTGGTCCTTCTTTCCCATGAATTGGAGGTTTGAGAGAAGGTTCTTTTCGGACATCCCCGATGACGGGCATTTGATGTCGAGGCTGATTATGAGATCGTCGCTTTTCGGTATTATTGAGATATCTACCGAACCGTTCGTCTCGATCACTATCTTCTTTCCTGCTGAGAGCAGCCTGTCCAACAGTGCCGGCATATCCTTCTGGAGCAGCGGCTCCCCGCCTGTGACACAGACATTCTCGTTGTCGTCCACCAACTCCATTATCTCATCGACGGTCATCTCGATGCCTCCGCTCCAGGCGTACCTGGTGTCGCACCAGTCGCACCTCAGGTTGCAGCCCGCTGTGCGTATGAAGTATGTTGGAACTCCGATCATCAGCCCTTCCCCCTGGATCGACCTGAAATATTCGCATATCTTCATTTTGTCACCTATAGTTTATCTCATCGGTATGTCCGGCTTCTTTGAAACCTTTTAGTCTAAGCCTGCATGAATCGCATTTTCCGCATGCTTTATCTCCGCCTTCATAGCATGACCATGTCAGGTGCAGAGGGGTGTTCAGTTCCTTCCCTTTCCTGACTATGTCTGCTTTAGTAAGGTTTAGGATAGGCGTTCTTATCTCAGGGGCCTTTCCTTCAGTGCCAGCTTTTGTTCCTACCTCGAGCATTGCTCTGAAGGCTTCGAAGAACTCCCTTCTGCAGTCCGGATACCCCGAATAATCTATCGAATTTGCGCCGATGTATATCGCTTCGGCACCTATCGATTCGCATACGCCCGCCGCGATACTTAGGAAGATGATATTCCTTGCTGGCACATAGGTTGATGGGATCTGTTTGTCAAGTTTTCCCTTCCTGTCGGAAGGCACCTTTATATTCTTGTGGGTAAGCGCTGACCTGAATGATGAAAGGTCTATGTCGATGATCTTATGCTCTATTTCATAATGCTTACAAACAGCCTCGGCCGAGTCCAATTCCTTTGTATGCTTCTGACCGTATCTGAAGCTTACCGCAACGATCTCCTCAACTTCATTAATAGCGATCGCCAATGTCACGGCGGAATCCAATCCCCCCGATAACAGCACGACCGCCTTAGGCATCATAACACCTTCGTGTACCAGGCCGTCTGCCCGCGCTCCTCGTCCAGCCCTACGGCCACGCTCTTGATCGTTTTGGGAAAATCGATATCGCCGAGTATCTTCTCTGCGATCATCCTTGCCATCTCTTCGGCTGTCGTCGTCGGGATATCGAGCATAAGAACATCCTCCGCCGGGAACACATACTTCTTGTCGCAGGATGTAACTTCCACCGACCCGCCTTTCTTTTCTATTTTAACAATTTTAGATGCAGCGGGAAGCAGGACCTTGTGGTCCATCTCCGCGATCATCGATCTCAGTTTCTTTTTGATGATGACGAAATCCATCACCATACCGTTCTCATCCTGTTCCCCTTCAAGCCTTATCCTTACCGAATAGCTGTGGCCGTGGAGCCTTGAACACTTCTCATGTCTGGGTATGAAGTGGCAGGACGAGAACGTTATCCCAGTTTGCCCTCCGTCCACCTCTATCATCATTTCTTTCCCTCGACAAGTCTCATCGCTAAAAGGATGGAGTCCACATAATCGGTCTTCTCTCTTGATGTATCAATGAACACCTTATCGATGTTCAGCACCGGGGCCCCTAGTGCGACCGCATCTCCCAAGAAATGCAGGGTCCTGAAGATCATGTTCCCGGTTATTCCGTCCGGTGCTATCACCAGGTCGGCCTCCTCCGCCGCAGACTCGATCAGAATTTCACCGTTGTATGCGTTGTATCCTTCTTTCTGAAGTATCGAAACTAACTCGGCAGCATCGTCTAACGATCTGTCGACGTTCTTGTTTCGTCCTCTGTCTTCGATCCTGCCTCCGGACATTACCGCTATCCTGGTACCGGCGCCCAATTTTCTCATGAGCTTGACCGCTTTTACCGTCATTTCGTATTTTTCATTGACCGTCCATCCCTCGTCGATGCCCACCGGCGCCATGAAGAATGCGCTTCCTGTCCTTGGCTCCAAGATGACCAATCTCTCTAAATGATCGACGCCCGCCTTTTCTTTCAACAAATTCAGGATCGCAGAAGAGGATATATTCCCCCTTACTGCGGCGTCGATGACCCCTGAGTAAAGATCGTCGATAAGTTTTTTCGGGTCTTCGTATATCTTCACATTCTTATTGGTGATGGCGCAGACGCTGCGTTCCACTCGACTGGCGTCGGTGCCGCGGCCTATACCGACCTTTATGTCGGAAGGCTCTGTCTGCAGAATATCCTTTACATTGAACATTGGATGTTCATAATATCAAGGGTATTAAGGATTTGTGATTGTGTCCTGACGGATGATTCGTAAGAAACGAAATAACTTATATATTGAATTACTAATGCTGTTAGCAAATTAAGTGATATCATGGACTACGACGATCTTGCAAATGAGCTCATACAAAATATGCGGGCCGCTCAGACGGCCGGCCGGCAGAAGTCTTTCCAAGAAGGCATCAGGGGAGAGACCTACGTTCTCTATTTTATTAGAGAGAATCAAGGCAAGACCGTTCCAAGTCAGATAAGCGATGGCATGGGAGTGAGTTCCGCACGGGTCGCTATGGCATTGAACAGCCTTGAAGAAAAGGGTATGATAACACGTGAGATCGATGTCGACGATCGACGCAAGATCATCGTCAAGCTGACATAGAAAGGCGAGGAACACGTAGAGGAATGGCATAAGAGATACCTCGACGAATTGAAAAAAATTCTAATGCAGTTAGGAGAAAAGGACTCCAAGGAACTGGTGCGCATCATAGGGAAACTCGCAGATATACTTTCAAATACCCAGACCGAATGAGAATTCAAAAAAAATAATTGAAAAAGGAACATAATAAGGAAACAACATGACGAACATCCTTAAACTGCTCAACACCAAAGAAAGGATACTCATCGGGATACTTATCGCGTTCATTGTGGTACAGGTCTGGCTAGATCTGAAGGCGCCTGAATACATGGGAGAGATGACCAGGATAATCAATTCGGAAGGCGCCCTGGGAAACATGGATGACATTATCACGAATGGAATGTTAATGCTCTATTGCACCCTCGGAAGCCTTGTGACCGCCATAATTGTGGGCTTTATCGCAGCCAGAGTGGGGTCGTCGTTCGCTCAGAGACTCAGAAGCGAGCAGTTCAACAAGGTAGACTCTTTTTCTATGAGAGAGATCAATAAATTCTCGATAGCAAGCCTGGTCACGCGTTCCACGAACGATGTGACACAGGTGCAATGGGGATTTGTCTTGGGGCTGCAGATCGTTACCAAAGGACCTATTCTCATTGTATGGGCCGTTTTAAAAATGTCCGGCAAAGCTATCGAGTGGTCGATGGCGGCAGGCATCGCTATGGCATGCATAGCCGTATTGTTCGTTGTCATTCTGGTGTTGGTTGTACCGAAGTTCAAGAAAATGCAAGTGTATATTGACGACGTCAACAAGGCCACGAGAGAAAATCTTTTGGGACTTCCGGTTGTGCGTGCATATAACGCAGAAGATCATCAAGAAGCAAAATTTGAGGTTGCAAATGAGGACCTTACATACACTCAATTATACACAAGCCGGGCAATGGCAGCGCTTTTTCCGGTGATCTTCGTCATTATTCAAGTTATGATACTCTCGATCTATTGGATCGCTGCAATACTCGTAAACCAGGCAGGGAGCCCAATGGAAGCAGTGGGGATCACGGGAGACATGATGGTCTTCATTGCCTATGCCATGCAGGTGATGGTGGCGGTAATGATGATCATGATGCTCTTCATCATGCTGCCTCGTGCGCTGGTCTCGGCGAAACGTATCTCTGAGGTTATCAACACCGAACCGTCGATCAAAGACGGAACAGTTACCGAGACCGAGCATGTAAGAAAGGGCGAGCTTGAGTTCAGGAATGTGAGCTTCAAATACCCAGATGCTGCAGACTATGCCATTAAGGACATCAGTTTCTCGGTCAAACAAGGAGAGACCGTTGCTTTCATTGGTTCTACGGGGAGCGGGAAAACCACTCTCGTCAACCTCATCCCGAGGTTCTATGATGTGACCGAGGGGTCTGTCCTTGTCAACGGCGTGGATGTCCGCGAATACAAATTAGAAGCTCTCTACAACAAGATAGGATACGTGCCGCAGAAGAGCGTCCTGTTCAGCGGGACCATTTCATCGAACGTAGCATACGGCGAGAACGGGCAGGGTCAAGCAACAGAGGACGATGTAAAAAACGCCGTAAGGATCGCACAGGGAAAGGAATTTGTCGAGGAAAAGGAAGGGGCATATGAGGGAGAGGTTGCAAGAGGAGGTACGAACCTTTCCGGAGGGCAGAAACAACGCATTTCGATTGCGAGGGCGGTCTGCAGAAAACCTGATATTTACATCTTCGACGACAGTTTCTCGGCACTTGACTATAAGACCGACCGCTCCCTGAGGACAGCCCTTAAGAAAGAAACGCAAGGTGTCACTAGCGTGATTGTCGCCCAGCGCATCGGTACGATCATGGATGCGGACAAGATCGTGGTCCTGGACGATAATGGGTTGGTCGCAGGGATCGGAAAGCATAAGGACCTGCTCAGTTCCTGCAAGGTGTACAGAGAGATCGCAATGTCGCAACTGAGCGAGAAGGAGTTGGCGATATGAGCGACGAACAGCCTAAAAGGCGCGCTCAGAGAGGCCCGATGGGAGAAATGGGGCCCGTCGAGAAGCCGAAAGACCTTAAAGGTACATGGATAAAGATAATCAAATTCAGCAAAAAGCACCTGCCTCATGTCATAGTAGCGTTGGTGATGGCAGCCATAGCGGCAGTTCTGTCAGTTATCGCCCCGGGAATTGTAGGGGACTTTGCGGATGAGATAGTAAAAGGCATTGGTGGCACAGTTGACATGGCCATCATATTTACTTTTGGCATCACACTGATAGCGATCTATGCAGCAGGAACGATATTGAATTTCATACAGAATTGGATAATGGCAACGGTCACTGCAAAAGTATCTAAAGAGATGAGGAAAAGCTTGTCCTGTAAGATCAACCGACTTCCTTTCAAATATTTCAACAAAACAAGTTACGGTGATGTTCTCAGCAGAGTGACCAACGATGTTGACGCGGTCGGGCAAACACTGAGCCAGAGTGTTTCGCAATTGTTCTCTGCCATAACAGCGATCGTCGGTTTCCTGATAATGATGTTCTACAAGAACATAGAGCTGGCCCTTGTCACGGTAGGTGCCAGCATTCTCGGCTTATTGATGATGGCAGTCATCATGAAGAAGGCTCAAAAGTACTTCGTAGCACAACAAAAAGGCCTGGGTGAGATCAACGGCCATGTTGAGGAAACTTATACCGGACACACTATCGTAAAGGTGTATAACGGCAGCAGAAAAACTAAAAAGACCTTTGAGGAGATCAACACCGGACTATACGACAGCGCATGGAAATCACAGTTCTTTTCGGGATTGATAATGCCGCTGATGATGTTCATAGGAAACTTCGGGTATGTTGCGGTCTGCATCATAGGTGCCATGCTGGCATATAACGGCGTGATCACGTTTGGGGTGATCATTTCCTTCATTATGTATTCCCGTTTCTTCACACAGAACCTCTCTCAGGTTGCACAACATATCCCCAGCCTCCAGAGGGCTGCGGCATCGGGCGAACGCGTGTTCGAGTTCCTTGAGGAAAAGGAAATGGATGACGAGAGCCACAAAGTGAGGGCCCTGACCAACGTTAAAGGTGATGTGGAATTCAGGCATGTGAAGTTCGGTTACACTCCGGAAAAAACGATCATCAAAGATTTCTCCGCAGAGATCAAAGCCGGACAAAAGATCGCCATCGTCGGCCCTACAGGTGCCGGCAAGACAACCCTTGTCAATCTGCTGATGCGGTTCTATGAGTTGGACGGCGGGATGATACTGATAGACGGAGTTCCTATCGATGAGGTGCGCAGAGAGAACGTGCACGAGCAGTTCTGTATGGTGCTGCAGGATACCTGGCTCTTCGAGGGCACCATAAAAGAGAACATCATCTACTCAATGGAGGGCGTTACCGATGAAGAGGTTGTAGCCGCTTGTACAATAGTTGGATTAGACCACTACATACAGACGTTGCCTAACGGATACGACACCGTTTTGAATGATAACGCAAACCTCTCCGAAGGCCAAAAGCAGCTGCTGACAATTGCGAGGGCTGTGATCAAGGACGCGCCGCTCCTGATATTGGATGAAGCAACGAGCTCTGTAGATACACGTACCGAACGCTTGGTCCAAGATGCCATGAATATGGTGGCGTTGGGCAAGACATCATTCATCATCGCTCACAGGCTGTCGACGATCAAGAACGCCGATAAGATCCTGGTAATGAAAGACGGCGACGTGATCGAAAGCGGCACTCACAAAGAGTTGCTGGCACAGCGCGGATTCTACGCAGAATTGTACAACAGCCAGTTCGAAACGGCCTGAGAACCAGGGGGCGAAGCATGGCGTTGCCAGTGATTCCCTCCTACCCTTTCCTTTTTCTATTTGTCAAATAATATGTTATTGAAAAGTACGGAGCCCTCAAATGGAATATTGGATCATCTTCGCATTCGCTTCCGCCATCTTCGCCGGCCTTACAGGAATACTGGCAAAGATCGGCTTAAAAGGAGTGGATTCCAATCTAGCCACTGCGTTGAGGACCATCGTCGTCCTTGGGTTCGCATGGATGGTCGTTTTCATCATCGGCTCGCAGAACACCATTCCAGAGATAAGCTCATACACCCTCACTTTCCTTGTGTTGTCTGGGTTGGCAACCGGTGCTTCCTGGCTCTGTTATTTCCGCGCTGTGCAGATAGGGCAGGTGAGCAAAGTAACTCCGATAGACAAGAGCAGCACCGTTCTAACGATGGTGTTAGCGTTCATCTTCCTCAGCGAGGGGATATCCTTCTGGATGGTCATCGGGATGATCTTGATGGTCATAGGAACATTCCTGATGATACAAAAAATATCATCCGACGATGAGACTCCCGCCAATAGGAGATCGTGGATCATCTTTGCTTGTTTGGCTGCATTCTTCGCCGCTTTGACAGCCATTCTGGGAAAGGTCGGCATAGAAGGGGTCGAGTCAAACCTTGGTACCGCTATAAGGACCGTGGTGGTACTTGGTATGGCCTGGCTTATTGTCTTGATACAAAAAAGACACAAGGACATCAGGAAGATCCAAAAGAAGAATTGGAATTTTATCATACTGTCGGGGATAGCGACAGGACTGTCTTGGATGTTCTTTTTCTATGCGCTGCAGAACGGCCCGGCTAGCGTCGTCGTTCCCATCGATAAGTTAAGCATCGTGATAACAGTGATCTTTGCATTCCTTATCTTACATGAGAGGATATCGAAACGTGCCGTTGTGGGGCTGATACTGCTGACGATAGGTACGCTGGCACTTCTTCTGTAACAATAAAAGTTAAAAGAGGGGGCTTGCGCCCCGTTGATCGTTTAGAGTTTCACTGGCACCATGTGCGCCGAGAGTCCCAATTCCTTCTCGTCCATTCCCATCGCAATGCCGAACAGCTGCGAAAGGTGTATGACGGGGATGTTGAACCCGAGATCCTTTTGGCTGGAGTCGAACTGAAGGTGGCAGAACGGACAAACATCGACGATGTACTGTGCGCCGGACGCTTTGATGTTCTCCAGGTTGGTCTTGGTGAACTCTTTCGCAGTGTCGCCGAAAGCCGCTCTCACACCGCCGCCTGCGCCGCAGCAGAGCATCTTCTGCTGCCTCGGGACGCTTTTTGCGCCTGTTGCTTCGACGAGGTCGTCCAACACGTGCGGAACTTCCGGATCGTCGAGCTTCTTGATATCGCTGGGCTTAAGGAAGTGGCATCCGTAGAATGTCGCGATCTTATAGCTGAGCGGGTTGGTGACCTTTGCTTTTATTCCTTCTATTCCGATCTCTCTGTACAGGACGTCGGCGAAGTGGAACACTTTGGTCGTTCCTTTGTACTCCATCCCGATCTCCTTGAGGATCTTGTTCGTTTTTGCAAGTATTTCGGGATGATTGTTGAGTTCGTGGGCCGCCTCAAAAAGGGAGCCGTAACATCCGTTGCATATCGTGACTATCGGCAACCCCTGCTTCTCAGCAAGTGCAAGATTCCTTGCAGCGGCTGCGAGCCATGCGTCCTTGCTGAATGATTTGATCACGCCGGGTGCGGGGCAGCAGCTTGCGTCCTCGAAATCGACGAGTTCGATCCCTAGCTTCTCGCATACCACCCTTGTGGATTTCTCGAGCCCGGGGTATCTCAGAGGTGCAATGCAACCTAGGAAGAATACGTATTTTGCCATGCGATCACTCCACTATCTTGTTGAACCCTGTTAAGTTCAAGATCTTCACAAGGTCTTCCATCGCCTTCTTGTTGGCAAGTACGGTCGGAGGGGTCTTCGCGAGGCCCAGTTCTCCTCTCAGCTTCGTTATGTCCGCGTTCACGGAAACTGCGTGTCCGAGCTTGTAGAGGTTGGCTGCGGTCTTCTTGTGGTTCTCATAGATGTGGCCTTCCGAGACCGCCATGTTCCTGAGAGCGATGACGATATCAACTATAGGAACGGCACGGGGGCACCTCTCCACGCATGTGTAGCAGGTCGTGCATCCCCAAAGGTCGTCGCCTTTGAGTATCTCATCTTTGAGACCAAGCTGCGTCTGCCTCATGATCTTCCTGACCCTGTAAGAAGTGCGTCTTCCTGAGGGGCAGCTTGCTGTGCAGGTTCCGCATTGGAAGCACATCTTGACATCTGCGCCTCCCAGGTCTGCGACCCGCTTCTCAAATTCTGGGTTTGGTTTTATTTCCAAATTTTCACCTTGCACGCACACATCCCTTATTATATTTAAGCAAAGTTACACTACCAAATCGATATTACCTTAGACAGTAATACCATTATCGGATGTTTCTTGCCTGCAATGCCTTGACCAGCCTGTTTACCGTCTTATCTTCATGACGGTAAATTGCTGTGATCGAGTGTCTCAAAACCTTGGGGTCCACCGCGCTTCTTAATTTTATTCCCTTTCTCAGCAAAAGAAACTCGTCGATGAAGAAACTCTTCTTTGATCCCAGTAATTCGGGAAGGGAGAATGTCTCCGATTCTATGGTGTATTTTCGATCCATCGTGTCAAGGAACATGAAAGCCACCCTTTGAGCACCGTACCTGTATTTTATGAAAGAGTGACCGTTATCGACGAACACCATCCCCATGTATCCTATCTCGGTACCGTCGAACTCCTCAGCGTCGAACAGATACAAAGGATCGTCTATCACAGCAAAATCAGCAAGGTTTTCTTTCATCATCCTTATGTTGTGTTCATCGTCTGAGATCACTAATTCAACATCGGTCATCTTCAAAGCCGAAAGGACCGACATCAAAAGATCCTCGGTGACCGGGCTGCAGCATATCGTAAAATTATGATTGTCCGAGCATCTTAGTTCCGTTGTGATGAAGGTTTCCAATATCCTCCTGCCTTCATCGTTCAGGATCGTTCCCGCGGGAGTTGATTTCGTAATAGGAGAACCTACCGCTTCTTCTATCGCCGCTATGTACCTGTGCACAACGGGAACTGAAATTCCCAACATCTTCGCAGCGGCTGTCTTGCTGCCCGTCTTTTCTACAGCGGCCAATGTCTCCAATTGACGATTGGTTACCACATGACCGTTGATTATCTGTTCCGTCCTTACGAAGATGTCCACAATCTGTAATCTGCATCTTGCGGATAAACTTTCTTTGTATCGGCCATAGTTTTTTCGACTCTCGGAACGAATCTGTATCCATTGTATGAATATTGCCAAGTGATTTTTTGACCATGAGAAAACCGAGAGACATGATATAAAATACAAATGTGACGAAGAAGAGGAAGCAATCATTCGTGTTACTTTTTGCCATATAGTCAGATTATGATTTTTGATTCTTCATTACTTCAATTATTGTTTTCACTTTTTGACGGAAATCTCCATCATTTATCATTTTTTGAAGTTCTTGAAAATTCATACTCAAAACAGACTTTCCATCATTTATGACAGTGACCCTTTCTGCTTGCGGAATCGCCGTTTTGTTAATTATCTTCATGTCTGCAAAATTTTCGTTTTCTGTCAATTTTCCGGAATTGTTCAGCACCAGGACAATAATTTCCTCAGCTTTCCACGGATCCTTATTGATAAATTTCTCTGGAATATTCACAGTTATTCCATCGAGGATTCCATCAGAAGAAGCTTTATGTAAGTTATTTTTTATCATATTTCGAACTTTTATCATTTGATCTGTTTTGTCAAGCTCAGCCACTGTGTCTTGAGTTTTTACAGTCGTTTCTTTGAATTTATCAATGAAATGCAGAAATTCCTCTTTCCCAAGTTCTTCAAATATTGTTTTTGGAATATACAAACAAGCTGTTGCATCCTCGTCAGATTTATGCTCTTCGAATATTGCGCCGGTCTATTCTGCCGTTTTTGGGAGATTTGTGTCGCCAGATTCTATTTTCCAGTATTTTTTGTAAATTGTTACTGTGTCAAATACTTCGATCCGAGGGGCATCTAATTTATTCCTTCGGCATTCTCTTCCCAGGAAAACAAGATCCCTTTTTGCAGAATGTGCAAAGATCATCTGTTCTGGAAACTCGAGAATTTTCTTGATCTCTTGATAATTATGACTGAATTCGAGACAGTCTTTGAAATCACTGTCGTCTATCCCATATGCTTCTTTATTCCAATTACCGACTTTCCTTGGTTTTATTCTAATTAACTTTTTTTCAACAATAATGAAATCCTCATCAGCGACTACGTAGCCAAATTCGCTCATATCTGAGATCACATCTGGATCGCTGTTAGCACTCTCGATATCAAAAGCAACGTATCTCATTCTCGCCTCTGTAATTGTTGTTTATCTTTCTTCTGAATATCACTCGAGTTCTTCTAGGAATTCGTTCATTCTTTCGACATCCCGTGATAACACTGAACTTTTTGTCGTTGATAGAATACTTTCCAGATCATCTACGGTAATGATAGGGTCTTTTACACGTGATATCTCTTTCCTTATCATTATCATTTTTATTTTTTCGCAAAATTCAGCAACATCCGCTCCATTGCATCCATCCAAACGATCAGCAATGTTTTCAATTTTTATCTCAGGCACAAGTTTGATGGCACTCAGACCTCTTTTTAATATGAAGGTACGGGCTTCTTTGTCCGGCAATGGAATGTAGATCTTTTCACTGAACCTGCCAGGACGAAGTAAAGCTCCATCTAGACTCCATGGCGCATTTGTGGCAGCGAGGACCAACAGCATATTGGGGCTTTTTTCTACCCCCTGCATTTGTGTGAGTATTTCCTGCACGGTATTGGGGCCGAAATAATCTTCACTTGAGCTCCGTCGTCTTCCAATGGAATCGAATTCGTCAAAGAAGATCACTGCCTTTGAACACTTTTTAGCTTCTTCAAAAAGCTGTTTTACATTCCTTTCGGACTCACCGACCCATTTTGATTCGATGTCAGAACATCTTACACTGAAGAATTTTGCTTTGAGCTCTGTGGCGACCGCTTGTGCAAACATTGTTTTCCCGGTTCCAGGCAGGCCGAACAATAATATTCCTCCTCCCGTACTTTTTCCATATTTTTCATAGATCGATTTGTGTTTCAACGGCAGAATGACTTTTTCTTCTAGTGCTTTTTTTGCTTCGTCCAGTCCTGCTATGTCGGACAATCTTACTGTTGGGATGTTTTGATCTTTAAGTGGATTTTCTTCATCTGATTCGTTATCCAAATTCAGAGTGTACTCTTCATCAGGATACAAAGATTCAAGGATCTTTTGAGCACCTTCATGCCCTTGGCTTGCTGCGAGCTTATACCATTTTATCGCTTCTGATTCATTTTTTTGAACGCCTTTACCTTCCCGATATAATTCACCCAAATTGAACTGTGCATCCTCATCCCCTTGTTCCGCAGCCATTTTATACCACTTGAGGGCCTCTTCGAGGTTCTGTTTTAATCCCTTTCCATCCCTATACGCCTCGCCAAGGTTAGCTTGCGCAATTGCAAATCCTTGCTCAGCAGACAGTTTATACCATTTTACCGCTTCTGTAAAACTTTGGTTGATGCCTTCTCCAATTTCATACATATAGCCAAGCATATTTTGTGCATCGGGGTCTCCCTGTTTTGCGGCGGCCGAGAACCATTTAAAAGCGATTTTAAAATCTTTCTTGACCCCGTATCCCTCGTAATAGAAATGACCAAGAGCATTTATTGCTTCAACATATTCTTGTTTTGCCGATGCTTTATACCATTCGATCGCTTCATCTATATCCTGCTGAACGCCTTCTCCATTTTGATACATGAAACCTAACATATATTGGGCCGCTTTTTCGCCTTCTTCGGCAGCAGATTCAAACCACTTCAGTGCCTTTTTGTAGTTTTGCTGGACTCCTTCTCCGTTATAATACATATAACCAAGGTTTTTTTGTGCAAAGGAGTCTCCCTGTTTTGCAGCGAGCTTGTACCATTCTACTGCTTCTGCAAGATCTTGTTGTATACCGTCGCCATTTTGGTACATGGAGCCGATGTTGTTCATTGCCGTAAGGTTCTCTTGTTCTGCTGCTGCCCTATACCATTGCATCGCGGTGGAATAGTTCTGCTTTACTCCCCATCCTTCATGATACATAATGCCTAAGTAGCATTGTGCACCGTCAAGTCCCTGCTGGGCAGCAAGCTTGAACCAATTCAAGGCTTCGGCATAATTTTTTGGAGTGCCTTCTCCATGGAGGTACATTTCCCCCAACAAAAACTGAGAATACGGATCTCCCTTTTTTGCTTCTTTTAGGAGTTGTGAAAACCCAGATTGCTGATTCCCTATCACGAAATAATGTATGCATATCGATGCTTTATCTTTTTCGAGTGAGTACAAACGCTCACCTTTTTACTCCACAAAATAACAATCGATGCCTTCTTCCATTCATCAATCCCTTTTTTCCTTCAGTGGAGTCTGCTATAGTATCACCGAAATGAATAATTTCTCTACATTCTGACTATTGGTTTCTCTATTCTGTAAATGAGGTAGAAAACATCTACGCCACGCATTATTAATAAAAAGAAAAAGCGTTAACGGTGAACATGGGGAAGCTTGCAGAAAAGATCATCGTCATTGGATTGGGGAGCCCGATCATGAGCGATGATGCCGTCGGCCTAAAGGTTGCCGAAGCTGTTGAGAGAATAGGGATTCCCGATGTCGATACGCTGCAGGAAGCCATCGGCGGGCTTGAGATCCTGCCTATGATATCAGGCTACAGATTCGCGATCATCGTTGATGCGATATTGACAAAAGAATATGAGCCTGGCACAGTGATGATTTTCGAACCGGAGAGCTTCGACTGCACCGTAGCGAACGTTCCCGCCCATGACATGAATCTGGCAACAGCGATAAAGATCGGAAGGCAGATCGACAACAGCGTCATGCCTGAAATAATTAGGTTTGTTGCGATCGAAGTAGAAGACCTGCAGACAATGAGCGAGGAGATGACACCTAAGGTGGAAGCCGCCGTAGGACCGGCAACGAACGCGATCCTTTATCTTATCTCGGAGTTCAGAGATCCAGATCGGAAAGATTGAACTTCTCGATCTCCTTGTTCTTTCTTCCAAGTACGGAGATGTTAAGCCTCGATCCTTTTATTACGTCGGAAGCGACCCTCATCACATCCTCTTCGGTGACCTTCGATATAGCGTCTAAACGTTCGCTCAGCGACTGGTACTTCCCGTTCAGGAAGAAGTCCATACCGAGCCTGTACATACGGCGTTCGGTGGATTCCATGGACCTTACCGTTGCCCCTTTGATAAGGTTCTTTGTTCTTTCCAGTTCCCCTTTCTCAAGGCCGTTGTCTCTGATGCTCTTGTACGTATCGGCTGTTATCTTGATCGCCTCGATGACGTTCTCGTCCGTGGATGACATATATGTACTGATCGCAGCAGCATCTGAATATTGTTCAATGTTGTTGTAAATAGCATACACCAAAGCCTTCTTCTCCCTGACCTCTTGGAAAAGTCGGGAGCTTGTTCCCGATCCGATGACGGCGCTCAGCAATCCCGCCGGCACCCTGTCCGGATGGTCCGGGTCGTACGTGGGGAATCCCATCGCAACGTGATAATGCTCGGATTTGTTCTTGGTGAAAGTGTATGATGCTTTCGGTGTGCCTGGTTTTTTTCTCGTTGTTTTCTTTTTTCCCGATAAGCTGTCGAATGTATCTTCTGCCCATGAGAGGACCTCTTCCTTCTCCACCGAGCCCACGGCGAAAACGGCCAAGTTGGGAATGCCGTACCTTTCTTCGTAATATGCCCTGAGATCTTTCGAGGTAAGATCCTTTACTATCTCGACCTCCCCTCCCTCGAACTGAGAGAGTTGGTGGCCCCTCCAAATGTTTGCCGAGAAAAGATCGTGGATGTGTAACTCAGGTTCGTTCTCTATCATGCTCAATTCTTGAACAACGATCTTCTTCTCCATCTCCACGTCGTTCTCCGTGATAAGCGGATTAACAACAACCTCGGCGACCATTTCCTTTGCGACATCCTTTGTCTCTTTTATGGTGACTCCGTAAAATGCTGTCATCTCTTTGGACGTGAAGGCATTCATTTCTCCGCCGGCGCCTTCCATCTCCTTTGCCATTTGATAGGAGGATCGAGTTTTCGTCTCTCTGAAAACAACATGCTCCAAAAGATGGGAAATCCCCATCATATCCTTGCTTTCATCCCTCGATCCGGTGCGCACACCGACCATATATCCGGCGCTCTCGCAGCCCCGGACCTTCTCATACAAAACGGGTATTCCTCCGGATGTCTTTGCGAAATGGATCCCTTCTCTGCTCATATGTGAGGAATAAAGTGGTAGTAATTAATACATTACAGCTATTACGGGGATAAAATGCAGCTGATACCTACGAAATATTTCATCACTTCGGGCAAGGCGACCAGTAAGACATCTTCTCTTAACGCGTTCGATCTCGCTTTGAAGAACGCGGGGATATGCGAGCAGAATCTTGTTCCTGTATCATCGGTCATTCCGGACGGGGCGGAAAAGATAGATCCCATCGAGTTACCTATGGGAGCCGTGACCCACTGCGTCCTGTCTCAGATCTCAGGGAAAGGAAAAGACATCATCTCAGCGGGGATCGCTTGCGCTTACCGGAGAGACGAGAAGGGAGGGTACGTGGCGGAAGGACACCTTCAGGGACCGGGAAAGAGGCTGCTGCCGGAATTGGAAAAAAGGATAAGGGAGATGGCTATAATACGAAACACAGATTTCAAAGAGGTGCGTTTCTTCTTTGAGGAAATGGAAGTTCCGGAAGGGATGTACGGGTGCTGTCTCGCCGCGCTTGTTTTCACGGAGTACAAGTGATGTACGCTATCATTTCATGCGGCAAATGCGAAAGACAAAGGATCATCGATGAAAGAACACCGACTTCAAAATGCCCGTACTGCGGCAACATGGAAGATCATTCGAAGATCATGATAATCTTCGAGAACAAAGATCAGAATGTCGTCAGGGCAAAGCTGACCCAGATGCATTCCTTCGAAGTAGAAGAAAAGAAGAGACCCGGGAAAGACCCGGATCCCCTTTCTTCTATCATCTACAGATACGAGAACGGCAAGACCCAGCAGGAGAAGATGGAAGCGATCTCTAACGGCCTGACGGCTCTTTACGGAACATTCACATTAGAGGATGTTGAACGGATAGATGAAAAGAACGCCGAGAGGCTGTTGGAGGCAATGCTGGAACATTGTCTTGTTCACGAAGTGAAGTACGGAAGATACAAAGCCTGAATCACTTCGGAACATCGTTCCTTTTCTTGCCTTCCATCTTTAGAACGTCTCTGACAACACGCGAAAGCTTTGCGTACATTATGTAATAGAAGTAGACCGCTGCAACTATCAGAGCTACGGTCAGGCACAGATAGAAAAGGATCTCATTCTGCGTGTTGTTGTATGCGGCAACGAGGACCAAACTGAACACCACATTCACGAAAATGCCCTGCAAAGCGAACTCCATCGGCCTCAGCCTTGCGACCCCTTCTCCTATTGTGGCGCCTATGGAAGAAATGATCAGAATATGGGATACCGCTATCATGAAAAGCGAGACATATCCCATGGCATCCATTTCGCCGCCGCCCGGATCGGCTATGATCTTCCCCAGCATCACCAGGTAGTACAAAGTGCCGAATGCCATGGCACACCCCATCCCTAACCCCAGTCCGTAACCGTAGAACACCGTATCGGACTTGCCGTGGAATCTTTTCAGATTAAGGACAACGACCATAAAAAGACATTGTACCGCTGCGAACAAGACCATGTGGAACATATTCTGCCAATTCAGATATGTGTAAAAGGCGAACAGCAACGTGCCTGATATCAATCCGACAACGAAAAGCCCGAAGAACGCCGGGTCGCTGAAGAACGGCTGCTCTACCTTGGGATAAGTATACTTCCTTAGCACAATGTACATCAGCAGCATTGTCGGAGCGAAGGCCATTATCCCCGCAGCGTATAATACTACATCCATCGGCCATACGTATAAAGAGCAAATATTAACCTTTGTTGTTCTGCCCGCTTTGAAAATTATCAATAGCTCATTCACCGTCATGTCCGGCGTGTTTCATTATTTTATCATAATAGTGCACCACCATGCAGGACCTTTCACATTTCCCGCATCTGCTGCATTTATTATGATCGACTTTGAAACCGCCTTTGATCGTAATGGCTTTCTTCGGACATCCTTTCGCGCATATCCCGCATTCGGTGCACATCTCAGCCCGTATCAGGGCTTTCGCTGTCCTTTCGAACAATACCTCGGCATCTTTTTTCGTTTCGGCGATAACCGATATCTGCCCGCCGCCGAAGAGCTTTGATCTTCCGTTCTTCGTTTTCAGCAATGCTATCTCAAACTCGGGAGAATACTTGACATCGCCTATAATGCTCAGCGAATCCTCAACGAACGCAAAGTCCCTTTTTGACGGGACCGCGATGATCGCTTCCATTGAAAATCCGCCGGCGGCACAGGGGGATGCCCCTTTCATCATCTTCACTCCAGGACCAGCTTTTTTCTTAGGTTTTAGGTCAAGCTGCATCTCATCCGCAATTTGGATCATCTTCGGCGGAAGCACCTTCCATCTCCAGAACCCGATATCCGCAAACTCGGGGGGAAGTCCGTTCGCTTTTGCATATTGATGAAGATGGTCCTCCCATTCTGAATGCATTTCCGGGTGTATCTTTGCTGTATTGAACCACTCGCTTGCCAGGCTCGATGCGCACAGGTAACATCCTATTCTTTCGAAATCTCTGTCGTACAGAGGATTGTATTTCAGGTTTCTCAACCAAATGTATCCCCATATCTCTGCTGCGGACCACGCCCTTACAGGGTTCAAATTGGTCTGATTGGGAACGAACGGATTCTTGGAAATGAATCCGATCTCCGATCTAGAAAAGGACTCAAGCATACGGTTGCCTTCGATGGTGATCGTTCCTTTAGGGAACTCTTTTGATATTAGTTCAGTCACCGGGCCGAGCTTGCAGGTCTTGCAGCACCACCGGAAATCTTTTGCAGGGGGACCAAATAAATTCACATTGTCCCAGAACGCATTTTCTGCAGATGCTTTGAGCAGTTTCAGATCATTCTCTTTTGCAAACGTTTCCACATATTCCTTTGTTTCCGGGAACTCAAGACCGGTGTCGATGAATATAAGAGTGAGATCGTTCAACGCCTTTGATGCTATACCATATGCAGCAAGAGAGTCCTTCCCTCCGGAGAATGATACGGTGACCGGAACATCCTTCTTCGATATGAATGACCTTATGTCGCTGACCCCGTTCCTCTCTATGTTTTCAAGATGATCCTTGTTCGACCTTACGAACTCTTCTCTCCCCGATGGTTTAGATATCGGCCTTCCCTTGACGGATTCAAGGTCTTTGATCTTAACAGCTTTTTCTGCTGTTTTGAAAAGAATGCTGTCCTCTAATGCGACTCCGGGGCCTGCTTTCTTACCCTTTATTACGATCACGGCATCGCCTGCTGAGAACTCTCCTTTCACATCGATGATGTCTTCTCCGCCAACGGATTTTCCTTTCAAATGCCCTGATATACCGGCAATTTCCACAACGTTCTTTGTTGCCGTTTCTGCAAATATATCTGCGCCCGCCTGCCTTAGTTCCAGACGCATTGCTCTTTCTCTGATGTCG
>Ga0209737_10000402_pt1 | contig 36881 bp, 33 predicted proteins | sample TergutCu122P3_FD_187284 | JGI IMG/M metagenome (GOLD analysis project Ga0209737, IMG submission 187284) | Cubitermes ugandensis P3 segment gut microbial communities from Kakamega Forest, Kenya - Cu122 P3 (SPAdes) (version 2) | ecosystem: Host-associated > Arthropoda: Insects > Digestive system...
AAAAATTATATAAAAAATTCTACATGAAAAACTGACATTTTCAGACTATAAAATATAGATAGTATGCATTGTCATTTATATTTTAAGATTTGTCAACAACATTTTCTCTTATCTTTCAACCTCGATTGTTATGCTACAATAGATAGGTAACACTGGAAAAAAGAATAAAACCTCCTGAAAAATATAGAAACCGAAGAAAACACTTTGGACTCAGATTTAATTTAATTGCTTGAATCTGCCATTACGAACTTTTAAATTGATTTTGCAGGAGGTCTAATAGACTTCCTATAACTTGAAAATATCAATTTTTTATAGATTTTTTTTAAAACAACATAAATTTCGCAGGAATACTTTACGTATTTCGAAAAAATTTTATGTTGTTTTTAGGGAAAATATAAAAAAAGTGATGTTTTTTTTAGTTACAAAGGAAGTCTAATGGTGCCAGTTCCCAGTTTGCGTAATTTTTTAGTGTCGTATCAAAAATAGGTTGACAAAAATTAATAAAAAAGGTAGCCTTTTAGCGTTCTATCGTATTTTTGTGGATAAGAAAATAATTTATGTCAGACGAAAAAAAAGAAAAAGATAGTAATTTTATATATGATATCATTGAGAAAGAAATATCTCTTGGTGTGGTTTCTCCTGAAAAAATTTGTACGCGTTTCCCTCCAGAACCAAACGGGTTTCTACACATAGGGCACGCTAAAGCTGTTTGTGTGAATTTCTTTGTGGCTGAGATATTTGGCGGTACTTGTAATCTTAGAATGGATGATACGAATCCTAGTAAAGAAGAAACTAAGTATGTTGAATCTATAAAAAAAGATATAAAGTGGCTAGGTTTTGATTGGAAAGATAGATTCTATTATGCATCTGACTACTTTGAAGAAATGTTCCAGATTGCTAAAAATTTAATAAAAAATGGGCTTGCTTATGTGTGTGACTTAACACAAGAAGAAGTAAAGAAATTTCGAGGGGATCTTAAAAATCCTGCAGTTAGTCCGTTTAGAACAAGGTCAATTGAAGAGAGTCTTGATTTGTTTGTGCGTATGCGCCATGGTGAATTCAAAGATGGTTCAAAAACTTTACGTGCTAAGATAGATCTGTCATCTGGAAATTTCAACATGAGAGATCCGGTCATTTACAGAATAATGAAAAGAAATCACCACATGACCGGTGATAAATGGCCAATTTACCCTACTTATGATTATGCTCATCCCATTGAGGATGTAATAGAGGGTATTACACATTCGTTGTGTTCTTTGGAATTTGAAGATCATAGGCCTTTGTACGATTGGGTCGTTGATAATATGTGTACATCTAAAAAACCAAAGCAAATTGAATTTTCGCGACTAAATTTGGAGTACACAATAATGAGCAAAAGAAAATTAAAATTACTTGTAGATAACAAAATAGTAAGAGACTGGGATGACCCTCGTATGCCAACACTTTCTGGTCTAAGAAATAGAGGATTTACACCTGAATCTATAAAAAATTTCTGTAGTGGAATTGGAGTTTCTAAAAAAATTAGTACAGTTGAATATCATTTTTTAGAAAGTTGCCTTAGAGATGATTTAAACTTAAAAGCTCAACGTGTTATGGCTGTCTTAGAACCTATAAAGCTTACAATTGAAAATTTTCCTGAAAACAAAATAGAAGAATTTACGACAGAAAATAATCCAAATGACAAATCACAGGGTTTTAGAAAAGTGTTTTTTGGTCGTCATTTATTTATTGAAAAATCTGATTTTTTAAAAGAAGAAACAAAAAATTTTTTTAGAGTCTTTCCAGGCTCGTTTGTTCGATTAAAATCAGCTTACATCATTGAGTGTACTGGATTTAGTGAAGATAAATTTGGAAATGTTACTGAAGTAAGATGTAAATATTATCCTGAGACTCGTGGTGGAAAAAATTTAAAAGGTAAAAAAATAAAATCAACGATTCATTGGCTTAATATTGATCACTGTTTTGACGTACAGGTGAATATCTACGGACAATTGTTTATATGCCCTCATCCAGAATTAGAAGGAGATTTTTTGAAAAAAATTAATCATAATTCTTTAAAAATTTTAGAAAATTGTAAATTAGAAAACGTTTTGGAATACAGGATAGGAGAAAATTTTCAATTCTTACGGAATGGCTATTTTTGCTTGGATCCAGAAAAGAATCATAAAGGACTTTTGATTTTTAATAAGTCAGTTTCTATAAAAAGCAATAACTTTGTCGCAAATAAGAATTCTGATTAGTTTAGTTCATTAAAAAATCGTGAAACTCAAAATGAAAGAAGTTGAAATTTTTACTGATGGTGCTTGTAGTGGAAATCCAGGTCCTGGTGGATGGGCTGCAATAATTAAATATGAACAAGAAGAAAAAAAAATTTCTGGTTTTGAAAACAATACGACAAATAACCGTATGGAACTTTTGGCTTTAATTAATGCTTTAAGTTGTCTTAAATATGCATGTAAAGTAAGAATTTTTAGTGACTCTAAATATGTTGTTGACTCAATTAATAAAGGTTGGGCAATGAATTGGAAAAAAAATAAATGGATGCGAAGTAGTGGAAAAAAAGCTCTAAATTCAGATCTATGGAGTACCCTTTTAGACCTTATTAGTTTTCATAATGTTGAGTTAAAATGGATAAAGGGTCACTCTGGTCATAAAGAAAATGAAGAATGCGACAGAATGGCAACATCAGAAATAAATATGTGAGAAGTCTAATAAAAAATCGGTGCTGTTTCATAAAAATACAGGTAAAACAACATATGGAGCTACTGATCCGATTTGAACGGACGACCTGCTCATTACGAGTGAGCTGCTCTACCAACTGAGCTACAGTAGCAATGTTTAAAACATATTCATCGTGAATGTATTTTGTCTTCTAATGAGCTTATAAACCCTTCAACACTAAATTTCTCTTGATTTTTGTTATCTCGATTTCTTATTGTTAAAAAATTCTGAGATAGTTCATGATCTCCTAAAATTATTGCATAGGGCACTTTTTTTAACAGTGAATCTCTTATTTTTTTACCAAAAGTATTGTTGCTCTCATCTATTTCTGCTCTAATCTTGTTTTCCCTTAATTTTATGTATATCTCTTTTGCATAACAAACATGTTTTTCAGTTATAGGCAAAATATCAACTTGTACAGGAGACAACCAAAAAGGTAATTTTCCAGCTGTATGCTCTACTAGTATAGCGATAAATCTTTCTATACTTCCGAACACAACTCTATGGATCATAACAGGTTTATGCTTTTTTCCGTCTTTACCTATATAATTTAAGTCAAAACGTTCTGGCATCTGAAAATCTAACTGAATTGTTCCACATTGCCATCTTCTCTTTAAACAATCCTGTATGTGAAAATCGATTTTAGGTCCATAAAAAGCACCATCACCTTCATTCAATTTATAATTTATGTTCTTTGATACCAACGATTTTTTTAAACTATATGTAGCCGTTTCCCATTCTTCATTACTCCCCATAGAGTTTTTTGGTCTTGTAGAAAGTTCAACAAAATATTCAAATCCCATTTTTTTGTAAACTGTATCTATTAGATCAATAATTTCGATAACTTGGCTTTCAATTTGATCAGAAGTCATAAAAATATGAGCATCATCTTGATTGAAACATCGAACACGTAATAACCCGTTCAGATTTCCTGAATTTTCATGTCTGTGCACCAAGCCAATTTCTCCATATTTCAATGGTAAATCTTTATATGAATGTGGCTTTGATTTGTAAACTAATATTGACCCAGGACAATTCATAGGTTTAACAGCAAACTCTTTTTCATCAATCATAGTAAAATACATATTATCTCTATAATGTTCCCAGTGACCAGATTTATGCCATAAATCTTTGTCCAGTATTAAAGGTGTACTTATTTCTTCATATCCTGAACTAACATGAAGTTCACGCCAATATTTTTCCAATTCATTTCTTATTATTTTTCCTTTTGGAAGAAATATAGGAAAACCTGGCCCTTCTTCTGAAAAGATAAAAAATTCCATCTCTTTGCCTAATTTTCTATGGTCACGTTTTTTTGCTTCTTCGATCATTATCAAATGTTCAACCAGATCTTGTTCTTGAAAAAAAGCTGTTCCATAAATACGTTGCAACATTTTGTTATTTTTACTGCCACGCCAATATGCTCCTGCAACAGAAAGTAATTTTATAGCTTTCGGATTTACTTCTCCAGTCCTTTCAAGATGTGGACCTTTGCACATTTCTGTGTAGTTACCCTGTTTATAGAAAGAAAACGTCTCATTCTCTTCTATATTGTTTATTATGTCAATTTTATAATTTTGCCCACTCATACATTCAATAGCTTCTTTACGATTTAACTCAAAACGTTCTATTGCGTAATTATTTTTAATTATTTTTCTAATTTCTTGCTCAATTAACGGAAAATCAGAATTAGTAATCTTTTTTTCCATGTCGAAATCGTAATAAAAACCATCATCTATTGGTGGTCCGATAGCTAACTTCACATCGACATACAAATTTTTCATAGCTTGAGCAAATATATGAGCTACGGTATGACGTAATTTACTTAAATCAACCAATTTAATAACTCCTTAAAAAAATTAGATTTTTTAAGAACCTGTCTTCAATACTCAAAATTTCTCGCTATTGAAGACAGGTTCTAAGTCGCAAAAGAAGTCTATTTTTGAAGTCTACTCAAAAAATGCACTAATTGCTCTTGACATCTCATAAAGATCCAATTTTGAAATAACTTCAAATGGAGCGTGCATAGAAAGTAAAGGAATTCCCATGTCTACTACATCTATATTTAGATTAGCAACATACTTAGCAACAGTGCCGCCACCGCCAGCGTCTACCTTTCCGAGTTGTCCTGATTGCCAAACTATTTTTTTTCTTTCAAACATTTCTCTTATTTCTCCCATAAATTCTGCTGAAGCATCAGACGCTCCAGCTTTTCCGCCGCTACCAGTATATTTTGTTATAACAACGCCTTTATTGATGTATGAACTGTTCAAAGCATCATATTGAGCAGCAAAGTTTGGATCAAAAGCTGCATTAACATCTGCAGAGATCGCTTTTGATTTATAGAAAACTATTCTATTTTTTATACCATCGTGTAGAGTTAAATCTCCCAAAAAATGTTTAGCAAAACTAGATTTCATTCCAGTATTACCATCACTTCCAATTTCTTCCTTATCTACAAATAATGCAATACAGGTCTTTTCCGGAATTTTTAAATTAATTAAACTTTGAAAAGATGTGTACCCACAACACCTATCATCATGGCCATATGCGCCTATCAAGCTTTTGTCAAAACCTATATCTCTTGCTTTAAATGCAGGCACCATTTCAAATTCAGCAAACGAAAAATCAGATTCAATTATTCCATATTTTTCATTTAATATATTCAAAATATTAAGCTTTACAAGTTCTGAACCTCCGCCAGTTTTAAAAGGCAAACTACCAACCAAAACATTTAAATCTTCACCTTCAATAGCTTTGGTCATTGCTTTTGCCATCTGTTCTTTCGCAAGATGCGGAAGTAAATCAGTTACGCAAAAACAAGGGTCATCTTCTTTTTCTCCTATTACGACAGAAATACGAGTTCCATCCTTTAATATGACTTTACCATGTAAAGCCAAAGGTAGAGTAGTCCATTGATATTTTTTTATTCCGCCATAATAGTGTGTTTTAAACAAAGCAAGTTCATTTTTTTCATATAAAGGATGAGGTTTTAAATCAAGCCTAGGTGAATCTACATGCGACACAACTAATCTGAAACCATTTTTACAACCTTCTTTGCCAATGATAGCAAAAGCAACAGACTTTTCTCGATTAATTCTGTATACTCTACTACCAGGTTCATATTTTTTATCTACGTCGAACTCCTCAAAACCATTCTCATTAGCAGACTTTAAGAAATAAGATATAGCTTCACGTTCAGTTTTAGCATCGTTCAAAAATTTTTTATAATCTTCCGCAAAACTTTCGACATACTTTAATTCTTTATCACTAACAATTGAATAGATATTGATGTGATTAAAAAATAACTTATTTCTCAGCATTTTTACATCCGTATTATTTGACATAACCGTACCTCCAAATTTAGAATTATTTCATATTTTACTTCACAACTTAAAAATATATAGTTATCCTTTAGAACAAAATGGTTCAGATATCAGAATCTACACTTTTATTTAATTTATATCAAGTAGATATCTATAATGGGGTGTGTAAATTGATTCCAAAATGGGAAAAAATTAATAAAAAAATGAGAAATGATTACGTGAAAGAGTATTTTGAATTGATAAAAATTAAAAAAAAAGATTTAATACTAAAACGTATTTTTGATATAGTTGTTTCATTTTTATTATTGGTTATTTTTTTCAAGTTAATTATATTAATAGCTATACTAATAAAAATTACTTCAAAAGGAAAAGTTTTTTTTAAGCAAAGAAGAGTCACGCAGTATGGTAATTTTTTTAATATAATAAAATTCAGAACTATGGATGAAAATACCGAATATCTTGGTTCTCTTACGTGCGAAAATGACTGTAGAGTAACAAAATTTGGAAGGTTTTTAAGAAAATTTAAAATAGATGAAATACCACAGCTTATAAATGTTCTACTAGGAAACATGACGTTTATTGGAACTAGGCCTGAAATTCCAAAGTATGTTAAAGATTATAGCGATAAAATGTTTGCAACTTTACTTCTACCAGCTGGTATGACTTCTTATGCTAGTATTAAGTTTAGGAATGAGGAAAAATGTTTAAAAGGTTGTGACCCTGATCTAGTTTATATGTCCGAAATTTTGCCTCTTAAAATGGAATACAATCTTGAGTATTTAAAAAATTTTAATTTTTTATTAGATTTAAAAATATTCTTTTTAACAATCATTAAAGTATTTTTATGAATGTTACTATAAAAACAAGGAGGTTTATAAAATAAAGATGAAAAATATTTCTTTTTCGCCACCAGACATAACTCAAGAAGAAATTGAGGCAGTAGAAAATGTTATGAGATCTGGTTGGCTTACAACTGGTTTTAAGACTAAAGAATTTGAAAAAAAAATTGCAGAATATTGTTGTACTAAAGAAGCTATATGTATGAACTCAGCTACTGCTTGTTTAGAAATGGCTATCAGATTGCTAGGGATAGGTTACGGAGATGAAGTTATAACAACTCCGTATACATATTCAGCATCTTGTGCTGTTATATTACACACAGGTGCCACGCCTGTCCTTGTTGATACTGGAGAAAATTCTTTCGAAATGGACTACGACAAAATTTACAATTCTATCAACGAAAAAACAAAGGCAATCATACCAGTAGATTTTGGAGGTGTCCTCTGTAATTATGATAAAATTTTTGAAATTTTAAATTTTAAAAAAAAAATATTTAATGGAAAAAATGACATACAGAAAGAAATTGGTAGAGTTTGTGTTTTATCAGATTCAGCTCATAGTTTCGGTGCAAAGAGAAATGGAAAAGTAAGTGGCTCAATTGCAGATTTCACTGCGTTTTCTTTTCATGCTGTAAAAAATTTAACAACAGTAGAAGGAGGTGCCCTCGTTTGGAATATAAACTGTGAAGATATTTATAAAAAACTTTCTTTACTTTCACTTCATGGTCAAACAAAGGATGCCCTCTCTAAAATGGATCCAAAAAATTGGGAATATGATATTGTATTTCCAGGCTACAAAAATAACATGACAGATATTTTTTCTGCTATAGGCATTGTTCAGTTAAAAAGATTTGATTTTTTTTTAAAAAAAAGAATGAAACTTGTCAAAATTTATAATAACTTATTAAAAGATCAAAATATAAAAATTTATCAAGATAACTCGATTTTGGAAGAGTCTAGTATGCATCTTTATGTAATTAGACTCATGGGAAAAGATCAAGATTTTAGAAACAACTTGATAAAACGAATGTCTGAAAAGGGAATTGCAACAAATGTTCACTATAAACCACTTCCATTGTTCACCTTTTACAAAAATTACGGATTCAATATGAATGATTTCCCAAATGCATTTAACATGTACAAAAACGAAATAACTTTGCCTCTTAACACTTTGATGAGCGAAGAAGATGTTTTTTACGTGTGTGAAAATTTTAAAAAAGAGCTTAATTGATGTTATTAAGCTTTAGTAGTTATTTTGTAAAAAAATTTAAAGAAAAATTTTATGATTTCAGCTTTTTTAGAATATGCTATATAATCTCTCTTTTTTTTGAAACGACATCTTTTACAAATATTTATGCGCTTTGGATTAAAAGTTTCATAATTTTTTGGGGTTTCTTAATCTGTCTAGATACTTTGTTTTATGATCAAAAAAAATTTGAAATTAAGTATAAAAATATAATTATTTTTTTTATTATTTTAAATATATTGTCTTGTTTTATAAATTTTTCATCATATTTTCTAACAAACTTAGTATTTGCATTTCATAGTGTTGTATGTTTTTTTATATTCTTCGGAATGAACAAGAACACAGAAAAGAAAATAATATTTCTTGAAATGAAAATCTTTTTGAAATTTTTAATTTTTGCTTCAGGAATAATTTCAGCGTTGGGACTTTTAGTAATGTTCACGAAAGGAAGTTTTAAATTTTTTGGTTATACTTTAGGAATATTTAATAACAGGTTCTTAGGTGTTTATACAAATTCCAACTTGGCAGGTTTTGTCTCTGCAACATCTGTAATGGCGTGTGATTTGCTAAATGATAAATATTTTGGAAACATCAAAGAATCAAAAATAAAAAATTTTTTATTTACAATCTTCTTGTTTTTTAATATTTTTTCACTTTTTTTAACAGATTCAAATGCATCTTTCGTTTTTATAACTATCTATCTGGTCGTTAGAATATTTTGTGAAAGTTTTGCAAAATATAGTTCATTTAAGGAGACCAAAATATTTAGAGAAATTTTATTTATATCAGTTTGTGTGTCAATAATTATTTCAAGTTCTTTTTTGATAAGAGAATTTTCGCAACAGACTGTAAATTGGATCTTAAATAAAAATGATAAGAAAATTTTTTCAATAAAGCTTATAGAAAATCAAGACGATCTTGAAAAAATTCATTCTGATAAAATAAAAATTGGTAGAGAGAATTACGATGTAAGCAGTGGAAGGATATTATTGTTTAAACAAGGGCTTATACTATCAAAAATACGGCCACTTTTAGGGATAGGAAGAGGAAATTTAGTTAGATATGCTAAAATATATATAGACGGAGGACTAATATTTTCAGACTTGCATAACTCCTATCTGACTATTATCGTTGCAAACGGTTGGATAGGATTTATAATATTTATGATGTTTGCTATTTCCACAATATTTCGATCTGCAAGAATGGTTTTTAGTCAAAATCATAAAAGAAAAACAAAATTTTTGTCTAAATTGTTTTCAATTTTAATAGCTTATTTCTGTTATGCCATATTTGAAAAATGTATACTATCTGAGATTACGTTCATGGTAATTTTTTTATGGATAATTCTTGGATATATATCAACTGTTTTGGAAAGCGAACACAGGTCCTAAAAATTTAGAAAGGTTTAAGAACCTGTCTTCAATACTGAAAAAATCGCTTTTTGGATCTTCTTCCACAAAACATCCTTAAAAATACTCGAAATACAGTAAGTATTTCTACGTTTTTTGCCTTGTTTTGAGAAAAAATCCCTCAAAAATTCTATCTATTGAAGACATGTTCTAAGAATTTGGTGGTATTTTCTGTTTAAATTAGTTAATAGACTTCGTACATGTGCATCGATGATAAAAAGCAAAAGAATAGCTGATATTGGAACTGATCATGCAAAATTACCAATCTGGCTTGCAAAGAATAACATAATTGACTACGCTATAGCCTCAGATATCAGTATCTTTTCAGTTAAAAAATCTATGAAGAACGTGGAAAAATACAAACTCGTAGATAAAATTGACGTCAGGTTTTCTGATGGATTGAATGAAATAAAAGAAAAAGAAATCGATACGATAATAATTTCAGGTCTTGGTGGAGAAAAAATTTTAAAAATTTTAAAAAATTGTAGTTGGAAAAACATAAAAGACAAGCACTTTATTTTACAACCAAATAGTTCTGAAACAAAACTCAGGTTGTTCTTAGCAGACAACGGCTATGAAATAGAATCTGAAGAAATTGTAAATTGTAATTTTCATACATATACTACTATTTCAGCAAAATTCACAAATACAGTTTATGAGAGAAGCCTTATATATAAGTTTTTGGGTAAAATTTTACCTGAAGAAAAATCTATAAAATATGTGAAAAAACACATGAGAAACCTAAAAAATAAACTTACTGGGGCAATATTGGATAACAAACATGAGTACGCTGACTATTTAGAAAAAATTATGTCGGAAATGAATGAGTTTTTAAAAACATGTTTTAAAAAATAGAACTCTAAATTCTCTCCTGCTAAAGCAGGAGAGAATTGCCTATTATTTTATTTACCACAGTTTCTGTTTGTATTATTATTGTTGTTGTTATTGTTACGATTATTACGATTTCCAGCTTCCTGCGTATTTTTATTATTCTGGTTGTTATTTTGACTATTATTCTGATTATTATTTTGGTTTTCATTTTGCTGTCTCTCATTATTGTTGCGTCCCACAAACATAACTTTCACCCCCCGTGAAAGTAATTTTCCCATTAACTTATATTTTATTCTTATTTTCTTAGTTTCTTTATACTTCTCATCAAGAACTCAGTTGCATTGCGAATTTCGCTATATGAACCTGTAATAATTTTTAAATCTTCTTTAAAAATAGGCTCACCAAAAACAATCTCAGTTTTTTTAAAAATTTTCAAATTTTTAAAACGAGGTGTTATACAAACAGGAAGTATAGTAGCACCCGTTCTATATGCTAACAACGATGCACCTGATTTAGGCCTTAAGAAATCACCAGTCCTAGAGCGTTTCCCTTCTATAAATATTCCAAGAATCTTATTTAATAATAAAATTTTCTCTGCTTCTAATATTGCTAAAAAGTCTTTTTTACCTCTGCTAATAGGTATAACACCAAGCTTTTTTAATAAAAATTTTGAAAATCTATTTTTAAAAAGTTCGGACTTTCCTAAAAAATGAATCTGGCCCTTTAAATTTACTGCCAAAAATGCTGCATCTATATTAGAAACATGATTTGAACATACAATAAAACTATTGCCTGCTTTTTTTATATTTTCTAGACCATAAGCTTTGTAAGGAAAAAGAAAGTTAATAAAAATTTTTGATAAAAAAACAAAAAATTTGTATAACAATTAAAGCACTTTCCTAACTTCATTTAGTAGATATTCAACAACATTTTCAAAACTTTTACCAGTTGTATCGTATACAATGGAATCTTTTGATATTCTAAGTGGTGCACATTTTCTTGTTGAATCAAATTTATCTCTTTTTTCAATTGAACTTAAAATTTCATTGTAGTTGCAATCAATACATGTTTCACGTAATTGTTTAAAACGTCTAATTGCACGTTCTTGTAAAGAAGCAGTCAAAAAAATTTTAACATTAGCATCAGGTAAAATAACCGTAGAAATATCACGACCGTCCATTACTACATCTCTTGTTTCTGCAATTTTATGCTGAACTGGTAATAAAAATGAACGTACACAAGGAAAAGCAGATATTAAAGACGCTGCGTTTGATACATTCTCAGAACGTATTTTAGTTACTTCTTTTCCATTAATAATCAAACTTTGCAACAAATTTTTAAATTTTAATTCAATTTTCAAAAAATGCAAACTGGCACAGACTGCTTTTTCGTTACTAAAATCTATATTTCTATCCAAAATATAAATAGCAAGTGCACGATAAATTGCACCAGTGTCGACGTGGATAAAACCAAGGTTTTTAGCAATTTCAAATGCTACGCTACTTTTACCAACACCAGCGGGACCGTCAATTGCTATAGATTTATTTCGCAAAAACTTTTACCTCATTTCTAATAGACAATATTTGAAATCATATCTTTGTTGTAACTATCGTTTTGGATAAATTGAAGTTTTTTTATTTGAATTTTTGGAAAAAATCCAAAAATATAACAAAATGGGAAATAAAAAAACAAAAAACAGTACTATTCCATCAAATTTTAAATTTCTTTCCCCAATCACTTTAATATTTATCCAAGATTTATTCTCTATCTCCGAAATTTCTGACGATAAACTTGTGTATATTTGTGCTTTTTCAAGAGATTCCAATGATTTAGAATTATTAATTAGTTCATCTGCTGCTTCTGAGTTTGCTGGAACATACCCTGTAAATTTTGCATTAAAAATGGATATATCTGTTTGACATAAAAAATTTATATATTTTTCAGCAGCAAGTTTATTTTTTGAAGATTCCAAAATACACATACAATCTATAAATTTGTTTGTACCGTTTTGCGGTACTTCAAAACTTATATATTTGTTATCTTTTAAAACTTCTGGAATACGATATCCATAATAAAACGGTAGTAAATAAATTTCTCTACCAATTAATTTATCAAAAGCCTGATCAGACATGTAACTTTGTATAAGAGACTTTTGCCTTTGCAAATCTTTAGCAGCATCAAGCCAGTCATTTATATTTTCACTATTGACAGATTTTCCATTTTTTAATAAAGCGACACAAAAAGCATCTCTAGAATTGTCAAACATTGACATTTTTTTTGCATACTTCGGATTCCAAAGTACATCCCAAACAATATTTTCTTTTACAATTTCATTGTTATAAAAAATTCCCATTATTCCCCATAAGTAAGGAACAGAGTATTTATTTTCTGGATCAAAATCTAGATTTCTTAAATCTGAACTTATAAACTTATAATTAGGTATGTTTTCAAAATTAATCTCTGCCAGCATGTCCTCTTTTATTAACTTAGAAACAGCATAATCAGAAGGAAAGATAACATCATAGGTCGCACCTCCTCCAATAATTTTTGCAAGCATCTCTTCATTGCTCTGGAAAGTTGTATAATTAACCTTTATTCCAGTCTTTTCTGTAAAAAGTCTATTTACATCAGGCATACCATCATTTCCAGAAGAAATAAATTCACCCCAACTGTATACACTAAGAGATATTTCGTTTGATTTTCTTTTTATGCAAAAGAATATTATCAAAGTAAGAAATAAGATAAATGTAACTATGATCTTTTTCAATTAAGCACCCCATTTAACTTTTTCTTTACGAAGATTAAGAATCATAAGGAGCAACAAAATTGTGAAAAAAAATACAGTAGATAGTGCACTTATTTCAGGACTTATCGATTTTCTCGTCATGGAATAAATTGCTAATGGCAATGTTTGAACATTTCCACTTGTAAAATAACTTATTGTAAAATCGTCTATTGACATCGTAAACACTATTATAATTCCTGTAACAATGTCAGGAAGAATTTCCGGGAGCAAAACTTTATAAAGTGATTGAAACGGTGTACAACCCAAATCTTGTGCAGCTTCCAAAATTTGAGGGGTCATCTGTTTCATTTTAGGAAGAACTGAAAGAAATATGTAAGGAGAACAAAAACTTGAATGCGCAACTATAAGTGTAAATATACCTGGTTTAAATAATCCTGTACACTTGTGTATTAAAACGAAAAAAATCATAAAAGAAATACCAATTACTATTTCAGGATTAATTATTGGTATATTTGTAATACTCATCAACAGAGACTGAGTTTTTCTTTTAGAGCCTATAGTACCAACACATGCTAATGTTCCCAAAACAGCAGCTATCAGTGCTGAGCATAATGCTATTAGAATTGTATTTTTAACAGCTTGCAAAATTGTATAATCACTGAATAAAAATTTATACCATTTAAATGTAAAACCACCCCAAACAGCTCTCGATTTTGAAGCATTGAAAGAATTTATAACCAAAATTAGTATTGGGGTATATAAAAACGCAAAAATAAAAAATAAGAAACTTTTTAAAAACACTCTCAATTTTATCAACCAAACTTAGAACTTGTTTAATATATTTGATGTTAAACAGATTCTTAAATAAATTTAATTTTATCATCACAATTTGATTCGATAAATTCTAACATACTAAATTTTGATTGTAAAATTTTCTTTAGATATGATGTCATAATATTTTCAGATTTAAAATGACCAACATCTAAAATAGAAATATCATTTTCGTTTCCTAAAAGTATTTCATGATGTTTAATTTCACCAGTAACAAAAGCATCACATTTATTTTTTATCACTTCATATATCAAATTGCCACCTGCACCAGAACAAACAGCAACTCTTTTAATAAGTTTGTTTTTCTTAAAACTGAACCTTAGCATACTACAATTCAGATTAAATTTAACTAAATTTGCAAACTCAATCAAAGTTAACGGTTCAATTTTCCCGAAATATCCAAATGGCAAACTGTTGCATATCAACAGAGGATATAGATCCTTTATACCCAATTTTTCACAAAGATGAAAATTAATACCTTTAGGTGCAATATCAAAATTTGTATGTGCGCAAATAACAGATATGCCTAGACTTACCAAAAGATAAGAAAAATCATTTTTTAAAATTTTTTTTATTGGATTAAAAATAACCGGATGGTGACTTATAATTAACTCAACGCCCAAATTTTTAGCTTCTGAGATCACATCGCTGGTAATATCAAGCGATATCAAAATTTTTCTAACCTCTTTATTCAAATCTCCTATCAATATTCCGGCATTGTCGAAATCCATCTGAGTATTAAATGGCGCAATTTTATCTATAAAATTGTAGATATCTAAGACTAACATAATAGAACTTCCTTCGTAACTACAAAAAAACGGTTCTTAAAACCTGTCTTCAATACTGAAAAAATCGCTTTTTGGATCTTTTCCCACAAAACATCCTTAAAAATAATCGAAATACAGCAAGTATTTCTACGTTTTTTGCCTTGTTTTGAGAAAAAATCTCTCAAAAATTCGATATTCCACACTATTGAAGACAGGTTCTTAGACTGATTTAAGATTCACTATAACAGTTGTTCCGAAATTTTCTTCGCTAAAAATTTTGATTACACCACCATGAGCATGAATTATTTCTTTAACTACGGCCAAACCAATACCAAAACCACGTTTAGAATTACATGCTTTAAAAAACTTTCTAGTAACATTCGGAAGGACGGATTTTTGAATTCCGCACCCGTTGTCAGTAGTTTCAATAGTAATTATTCTATTACGTTCCGTGACAGTAACACTTATTGCTCCACCAGCATTAGTATATTTTAAAGCATTATCTATTATATTTATGAAAACTTGTTTAAGTTTAGCTTTATCACCATATACATAAGAAACTGATTTAGGATCATTGTATACAAGATTTTTTTGCTCTAAAACTGCTCTTTCTTTAAAAATATAAACTGCCTCTCCAACTTCTGCAAGGATATCAATTATTTCCATATTCATAGCCAATCTGCCACCAGCAAGGTTAGAAAAATCAAGCAATTCTTCGACAATTCCAGTAAGACGTGATGCTTCCTTTACTATTATCTCTAAACCATGTTTAATTGTAGAAAAGTCTATCAAATCTCCAGTTTTCATGGTTTCAGCCCAACCTTTTATAGCTGTCAGCGGAGTCCTCAATTCATGCGACATTGAAGATATGAAATCATTTTTTACACATTCAGAAGCTTTAAGTTCGAATATAACATTTTCTATTGTAGAACACAATAATTCAATTTCATCGCTACTAGGTTCACTGCTATGTAATGTTCTAGTTGAGAGGTCTTTTGGCAATGCTTCTTTAACTATACAATTTATTCTGAAGATTCTATCCACAATCTTTTTGTTAAATTCAGTGCCAACAATCAAAAAAATAATAGATGCAAATAATAGGCCAATAAGAGAAAAAACTAATCTAAAAAACAGCTGATGGTCTTTTATAAAATAGGCATATATTATGAAAATAGACAAAACAGAAGAATTTAAAATAGTTACTATTCCAGATATAATAAACCAATTTTTAATTAGTTTTTTCAATTTAGCTCCAATTTATAACCAGTACCCCAAACTGTGATTATGTACTTAGGTTGTGACGGATTATCTTCAAGTTTCATGCGTAAGCGTCTGATATTTACGTCTATAATTTTTTCGTCTCCTATAAATTTTTTACCAACGTCTTGATTCCATACGTGACGTAAAATATCTTCTCTTGCCAATACGGTACCAGGATTAGAAAAAAGATATTCAATAATTTGGAATTCAATTCGTGTCAAATCAATGGCAACACCATTTTTTTTCAGTGTTCTATTTATTAAATTTAAAACAAATTCACCAAATTCCATTTCATGTTTAAATTTATTTTCTACACGTTTGGCGTTAACGGCAACTCTTCTATACAGAGCATCAACACGTGCAATCAACTCAGACGGACTGAATGGTTTGACGACATAGTCATCAGCTCCATACATAAGACCACTAACTTTGTCTATTTCTTGCGATTTTGCTGTTAATATAACAATCCCAATTATATCATTGTTGGATCTAAGATATTTACATAACTCGATCCCGTCCATTCCAGGCATCATTACATCCAATATCGCAATATCAAAATTAAAGTTATGTTCATTTAAAATTTCCGTTGCTTTTAATCCGTCACTAGTTTCAAAAACTTCATAACCAGCACGGCGTAAATTTATAACAATGAATTCTCGTATCGCTGATTCATCTTCTACTACAACTACTTTTTTCAAAACACTATCCTCCTTAGTTTATTTTCAACAGACTTCTTTTTCTACCTTAGAACCTGTTTTCAATACTCAAAAAATCGAATTTTTGAGAGATTTTTTCTCAAATTGAAATATTCTAACGGTAAACTATAACACATTTAGTAAATTTAATTCAATGTTTCATTAGACCTGTCCTGGAACTTATCAACGGTGATAAAATGTTTTGATTTTTGTTTTGCCAAAAATACTCGAAAGACAGCAAGTATTTCTGCGTTTTTTGACTTCACATAACTTCAAAAAATCTTCATTTTCTCTCTCGTGTCTAAGTTTCAGGACAGATCTATTTTAATTTGTTTGAACTGACGAAAGATTTTTATATATGATTTTTTTTTACACACGTATGTTGAATTCGACATAAAAAAAACAATTGTATATTAAAATTTTAAATTGTAATGTTGACAGTTTTTTCGAAAAGTATATTTTTAATAGACTGTGGTGTATGGCAAATTGCTCAATTATTTTAGTTTAGGAGGTGATTGCTTTGAAGAGATTTCTATTGACTTGCTTGGCTTTTAGTTCGTTTCTAGTGTTGTTTTCTAATTTTCCACCGAAGCCAAAACCAACAGGACCGACTACCAAAGATGGAGGAACTTTACTTGATGCAACGTCATTTAGACCAGAAGTGTTAGGATAGTGGATTCCAATCGATGTAGTATTAGGACTTTATATGATATCAAAAGATTTTGTGTTTTGATATTGAGACAATTTTTTTGTTCGCTGAATTCCTTTTCTTGGAATTGGAGTTCGGCCTTTGTTGTTTTTAGAGAAAGAGACCGACAATCGTGGTTCGTTCATTTAGATATAGTCGTTCATCTTGAAAAAAATACCGATAAATGGTAAAGTGGAAATATGTCATATAGTTATAGATTTGAGAAAACGCTGCGTAGAATAGGATCATATGAGTTTGTCGCATGACAGTATATCGCGTTGTTTATCGACATCAAAAGTAAGACCACAAGATTTGTGGGAATCAGCAAGAAAAGAAATAGGAGGAAAGTGCGGTATTCTGGGATTTGATATAATGTTGTCTTCAGGTAAATCGCGAGGACTTGAGCCAGAAATGGTTGTAGCAGACAGTTGGTACAGCTCCATGAAAAATCTGAAAAGTATTCGGTGCAATGAAATGGGATTGGTTAATGGGTTTGCGAAGTAATCGCTTAGTCAATAAACCCAATATTCAACTTTGTAAATTAGATATACCTGATGACGGCCTAAAGGTTCATTTGAAAGGCTATGGTTGGATCAAGGTATTTCGGTTTGTGGCCAAAAATGGGTCGCACGAATTACATAGGTACAAGTCGCCTTGATTTAACAGAATTAGAAGTTAAAACGTATTTCGAAAGACGCTGGAGCATTGAGGTAGTGCATAGAGAACTAAAGCAAACTTGTGGATTTGGTCGCTGTCAGGCTAACATTGGCCGAGCCGGACGTAATCATATTGGTCTTTCTATACTTGCTTTGGTGAGAAAGCAACGCAGAAGACGTTTAGAATATACGACCTTGTACCAGCAAGGTTTGGATATCTTAAACCTGACATTAAACACGCTTTAGCCTTAACTGCTTAAGTGTGAAACTTGTGAGAGTGTTAAAATTAAATGTTTTTTGATCTTTCTTTTTTTCATTTATGTCGTATTTCTTTTAGTTTAGCAAAATTTGTTGTTGACTTCATTTTTTTTCTTTTGTTGCTTTTTGATTTTGGTTTTGTAAAAAAAGGATTATTCAAGAGATCAAAATATTTGCTTTTTAAACTTTTTTTAGTTTTTATTGTTCTTATTTTTATGCTCATTTCGTTATACAAAACAAATTTTGCTTTAGATTTTGCTGAAGTTGTTTTATTTTTGTTTTTGTGTTCGCCAAATTTTCTAGAAAAAAATAAAAGATTTGCTATAAATAAAAGTAGTAGGAATGGCATAATTAAGCTTATGGTAGTAACTTCAGCCTATTTAATTTCTTTATCAAAATGTGTTATTCATTTTATTAATTCTTCTTTTTTATGGTTAAATTTTGTCAGCGACACCAGTTTTGCTGTTGTTTTATGTGTTGAATTCCTCTTGTTTGTTTTGTCCATGTTGTTAATAAGAAAATTGACACTAATTAAGCTGGCATCAGTCAAACTACTAGTCTCAAATAATAGTATTTTATTTTGTTCAATTTTTTTTTTCGTCTGCCCGTTTCTGTTTAAATCTGCTACTAAAGTTGGGTTTGAACATTCGCCTGTGGTCGCACGTTGTCTTTATTCGATAGTATCATTCTTGTTTGTCTTTTTTTTAAATTTTCTTTGTCAATTATCCAAATCAAAAAATATTTGTTCTACATCATCCACCTTTAACAAGATTAATTGTAATATGTTACCTTGTTTTTTTTTGTCCGATAAATGTAATCAAAATTTAGTTGATAGAAAAAACTATTTCAAAACAAGGTTGAAAAATTGGTTTGGCATAGCTTCTGATATTAAAGGATTTGATCAACTTGTTATTTTTTTTGCGTTATTTGATATCCTTAGTAAAGAAAGTGAACATGTAAATGTGACTAACTTAATTTATTTAACAGCTCGTATTGTCAATAAATCAGTAAAAACTGTGTATCGTAATTTGGATAATATTGTAAAAGAAATATATAATAATGAATTCACAAGTGATTTTGGTTTTCCTGTAGTTGAAGAATTTTTATGTCATATGATAGTCAATGAGGTAGGGTTGCAATCAGATTTTTTAATTTATTAAGGCTTTCTTCGTTTACATCTGGGGTATCACTCCAGTTTTTGGCGTCTTTATACTTTTTTATACATGAGACAAGAAGGTCAAAATCTATATTAGGGAAAAATTTAGATATGGACAATGCAGTTTGTTCCGCTGTGTTTGAGTAGACCCACTTTTGAGCACTAGCAATTGCGTTTGTAAATTTTTTTATTATTTTTGGGTTATTAATAATGTAGCTTTCTTTTGCGAAATAGACCGTATAAGGTATTTCGCTACAGTGTTCAGCCATAGATGTTGCGAAATATCCTTTTTCTTGTTTAACAACTGTGGAAGCTGTTGGTTCGAGCAGTGTTGCGAATTCTGCTCTTCCATTTATGAATGATGTGTGTGCTATTTCTGGATTAACACTTGTATCTAATGTAACATCGCGTCCTGGTTCTATGTTATTTTTTCTTAATATTTGGACTAAACTGATGTATGGCATGCCTCCTTTTCTTCCTGCTATTATTGTGCAACCTATCAAATCTTTAAATTTGAAATTTTTTATTGGATATTTGGAGATTAAAAAAAATGCATCTTTTTTCGTAAGCTGTGCAAAAATTTTAATTTTATCTTTGTATCCTTGATCGTTAACGTATATGCATGATTCTGGTCCTGCTAATCCTATGTCTATATGTCCAGATAAAACTGCGGCCATTACTTTATCTGAACCACCGCCTGTTGTTATTTCTATGTTAAGTCCTTGTTCACTGAAAAATCCTTCTGAAATAGCAACGTATTGTGGTGCATAAAATAATGAACGGGTAACCTCGCATACTCTTATCTTATCAGTTTTACCTTTATATTTTAAAATGAGTATAGCTAGAATTAAAATGAATGAAACAACTAGTAAAAAAAATTTTATATACTTGAACATATTTTTCCCCTTTAACAAGAATTGTCAAAAAATTTATTAGACTTCTTTCGTTAATTTAAAACATCAATTTTTTATAGATTTTTCTTAAAACAATATAAACTTCGCAGTAACACTTTACGTATTTCAAAAAAATTTTATGTTGTTTTTAGTGAAAATATAAAAAAAGTGATGTTTTTGTAGTTATAAAGTAAGTCTATTGTTAAAAAATTTATTAATAACTGCAATCTCAATGAACACTGCAATCTGATACAAAATTGTTGCAAAAATTGCAAGTAAAATAACACTTGACATAACTATATCCATTTGAAAAATTTGACCACCGTAAATGATCAAATAGCCAAGTCCGGCTTTTGACACTAAGTATTCTCCTGCAATTACTCCAACTAAAGTTAAACCTATGTTTATTTTAAGAGAATTAAAAAGAGTTGATATATTGCTAGGTATAACTATTTTACAAAGTATTTGAAATTTAGAAGCCTTAAAAGTCTTTGCCATTTTTATTAAATTTTTGTCTGTACTATTAAAACCGTTTAATAATTCAAGAGTTGTAACCATCAATGAAATAGCGACAGTTGTTATTATGATAGCTTTTGTACCAGCACCAACCCAAATTATTATCACTGGTCCTAGTGCAATTTTTGGTAGACTATTTAATATTACAAGATAAGGTTCACAGACTTTGCTAAAAAATTTAGACCACCAAAGAACAATTGTTAAAATTATGCCTAATATTATACCTATCGAAAGTCCTATTAAAGTTTCATACACAGTTACCTTTAGATGAGACAATATATGATTTTGTTTAAAATTAAAAAAAACTTTTATTATCCTAGAAGGACAACTAGTTATGAAATCATCTATTAACCCAATTTTTGCTAATAATTCCCACAAGAAAAAAAACGAAAATAATAAAGATATTTGTGTTGTTTTGACTTTAATATTATAGTTTCGATTTTCGTATAAATACTTTTTTCTATCTTCAGAGAGAGTGCTTAATTTTTTATCCATTTCTTAGATCCTCCAAAATTGTTTTGAAATATTTGTTAAATTTACTATTACTACGACGCTTAAGAGGATCTTCAAATTTATTTAAACCTTCTAAATCATATATATTTTTTATCTTTCCTGGTCTCTTCGATAAAACTACGACCCTGTTTGACATATCTATTGCTTCTGTTATGTCATGTGTTACCATTAATGTGGTCATATTTTCTTTGTCAAGTATGTTTTTTATATCTGTGGTGACGACCAATTTGGTTTGAAAGTCCAAAGAAGAAAATGCTTCGTCTAAAAGTAAAATTTTAGGTCTTATAGTTAACGTTCTTATTAATGCCGCTCTTTTCCTCATTCCACCTGATAATTGAGATGGATAATTTTTTTTGAAATTGGCTAACCCATAAATTTTAATCAAATTGTCAGCATATTTTAAATTTGAAATGTTTATATCTTTTTTTATTTCAAGGCCTAGCAAAATATTTTTTTCAACTGTTCGCCAGGCAAGCAAGTTATCGTATTGTTGCATGTATCCTATATTTATATTAGTGTCTTTTACAGATTTTTCATTTATGAAAATGTCGCCATGAACAAAAGATTTTAAATTAGCAATTATTGATAAAAGAGTAGATTTTCCGCAACCACTAGGACCTACAATACTTACAAATTCTCCCTTTTTTAAGTATAAATTTATATTCTCTAAGCTGATTATTTCTTTTTGTTTTGTTTGATAAGCAAACGACAAATTTTTAATCTCGAGATATTTCAAATTTTTCAACACCTTTTGAATGCTCATTTATTTTTCGAATTTTTAAAAATTTTATAAAAGATTGATATTTTATAACCTGTCTTCAACAGCGAGAAATAAAGATCCAAAAAGCGATTTTTTGAGTATTGAAGACAGGTTCTTAAGCTTATGAAAGAATTTAATAGACTTCATTCGTGACTTGAAAATATCAATTTTTGATGAAAAAATTGTTATCATAATCAAGCACAGAGAGATATCGGTTTCTAACTAAAAATAATAATATTGATATAAAATTAAAAATGTGAATTTCATTTAGCAAAAATTGACCAAAATCAAAGAAAAAATAATAAACTTCTATTAGACCTGTCCTGGAACTTATCCACGGTGATAACGGTGATAAAATGATCTTTTTTGAGTTTTGTTTTGCCAAAAATACTCGAAAGACAGCAAGTATTCTGCGTTTTTTGACTTCACATAACTTCAAAAAATCTTCATTTTCTCTCTCGTGTCTAAGTTTCAGGACAGGTCTATTGTATTGACGACAAACTTAATAAAGAAGTAGGATAAAGAAATCTAGTATCTTATGAAAGAAGTCTAATAAATTTGGAGAAAAAATATGTCTAAAATTGATTTAATAATAGTTGAATCACCAGCTAAAGCAAGAACTATTAAAAAATATCTTGGAAGTAATTTTAATGTCGCTTCATCTATGGGTCACATAAGAGATCTTCCAAAAAAACATCTTGGTGTAGACGTAAATAATGGATTTGAACCTACTTATAGCATTTTAAAAAATAAAAAAAATTTGGTAAAAGAACTAAAACATAAAGCTTCTAATGCTAAAAGAATATTTTTAGCAACAGATCCAGACAGAGAAGGCGAAGCAATAGCTTGGCACCTATCTCATATACTGGGATTAAATTTTTCAGAAAATAATAGAATAGCATTTAACGAAATTACTAAGTTTGGAATAAATGAAGGAATAAATTCACCGCGTAAGATCAATATGTGGTTGGTAAATTCTCAACAAGCAAGAAGAATTTTAGATAGATTAGTAGGGTATAAACTTAGCCCATTTCTGTGTCAAAAAATTCAAAAAGGTCTTTCTGCAGGACGTGTTCAGTCTGTTACCCTTAGAATCATAATGGATCGCGAAAGTGAGATTAAAAATTTTAAACCAGAAGAATATTGGAGTATAACTGCTAATCTGAAACATAATTCATCAAACAGAACTTTTAAAGCTAATTTTTGGGGGAACCAAGATGGCGAGATAAAGTTAAAAAGTGAAGAACAAACATTAGAAATTTTAAAACAACTAAAAGGTGCAAAATATATTGTTTTAGAAGTAAAAAAAGGAAAACGAAACAAAAACCCTGCCCCACCATTTATAACTGCAAGTCTTCAACAAGAGTCTGCACGAAAATTGGGTTTTACTTCAAAAAAAACGATGAAAATTGCACAAGAACTATATGAAGGTGTAGATGTAGATGAACATGGTACCACAGGTTTGATAACTTATATGAGAACAGATTCAGTAAAAATTTCAGAAGATGCTGCAAAAGAAATTGAAAAATTTATCGTTAATAAGTGGGGTAAAAAATATCTACCTAATTCAAGAAGAAATTTTAAAAACAAACCTAATGCACAGGAAGCACATGAAGCAATTAGACCAACAATCCCTAGTTTAGAAGCAGAAAAAATTAAAAATAATTTAACATCAGACCAATTTAAAATTTATAAGCTTATATGGGATAGATTTGCTGCAAGCCAAATGTCTTCATGCGTACAAAACACAGTTCAAGTTAAAATTAAAGCAAACGAAATGATTTTTAAGGCTTCTGGGTCTAATGTTGAATTTGATGGTTTCACAGTGGTATACACTGAAAGTAAAGACGAAAAAGAAAATCCAGAAAAAATGCTTCCTGATTTGGAAGTTGGAATGGAATGTACTTTAAAAAAACTTGAACATTTACAACATTTTACAGAACCTCCTTCAAGGTTTAACGAGGCTTCTCTGATTAAAACACTCGAGGAAAATGGAGTAGGTAGGCCATCTACTTACTCAAATATAATTTCTACCATAACCAATAGAGAATACGCGATCAAAGAAAACAAAAATTTTGTTCCTACAGAGTTAGGTACAATAGTTAATGATTTAATGAAAAAATATTTTTCCTCAATTGTAAATATAAAATTTACTGCAGAAATGGAAGCACAACTTGACAAAATTGAAAAGGGTAACATTCAATGGAAAGGTATTTTAAATGAATTTTACGATAACTTTGAAAATACTTTAAAATCTGCTAAAGAAAAAACAAAAGATTTAAAAATTAGGTTGAAAGAAAACGAAACAGATATAATTTGTGAAAAATGTCAAATGCCAATGGTAATAAAACGTAGCAGATTTGGAAAATTTATAGCATGTTCTGGCTATCCCGACTGTAAAAATATAAAAAAATTTTTACAGACTATCAATGTAAAATGTTATAAATGTAATCACGACATAGTAAAAAAGTCATCCAAAAAGGGTAAAACATTTTATGGTTGTTCAAACTATCCAAACTGTGATTTTGTATCATGGGATATTCCAACATCCGAATTATGTCCACATTGTAAAGAACCAATTTTTCAAAAAGGAAACAAAAAATTTTGTTTAAATTGCAAAAAATAATATTTTTTGTTTGGTTCTTTCGTCTCTTAGGTACATATTTAACATTCACTCATTCACAACAATTTTGTTTTTTGTATAAAATATAAAAATACAAAAATATGTGACGTTTACAAAAATTGGAGTGAAACAAACAAAATGTGGTGCTATTTAAGACATCCTGGCGCGATTGCTTTATCATTTGGAATAGGACTCATAGTATCTCTACTTTTTCCTGACAAATTTGTAGCTATACTTATTTCTATAGTTGTGATCATACTTTCTTATTTGCTTCTAAAATGTTGCTATTAATGTTTGATTTAAAAGGAGGCGACATAAAAGTATGAAAATTGTAACACTTTATAATCCTAAATTTTGGGGATTTTTGCTTAGAAAAATTTTCAAAATAAGAAAAAATGAAAATTAATTTTGTGATACACACATAAAAAAATTGAATCTCAAATAATATCACTTATGAACCTTCAGATTTCCTATTTATATTTTCAAGTTACTAAAGAAGTATATAAAAGTAGAACATGTTATATCTTTGTTATACTTATCGTTTTGAACAATTTTAAATATTACTTCTAAGAAGGTTCATGATGTTATGCAGGATTAGACTTCTTTCATAAAGTCATTTTTTGAAGTTACGAAGGCAGTCTAATTAGGTTCTAAATTATCAACATTGCATCACCAAAACTGAAAAATTTCATTTTATTTTTGATAGCTTTTTCGTATGCACTTTTTATCAATTTTTTATCTGCAAATGCACAAACTAACATCACAAGAGTACTCTTTGGAAGATGAAAATTTGTTATCAATGAATCTACGACACTAAATTTAAACCCAGGTTTTATAAAAATATTTGTTGTTGAATTTAAATTTGTTTTAATAGGCAATCCAAACTCTAGTGCAGTAGCTTCTAAAGTTCTGCATGATGTAGTTCCAACGGCTATAACCTTTTTACCAAGTGACCTAGTCTCATTAATAGTATTAGCTGTTTCTTCTGGCAATGTAAAAATTTCAGAATGCATAATATGATCTTCTATGTTTTCAACTCTAACAGGTGCAAAAGTACCAAGAGATACATGAAGTGTCAAAAAACCAAAATTTATACCTTTTTTTTTCAGTTTGTCCATCAAATCTTTTGTAAAATGCAATCCCGCAGTAGGAGCCGCTACTGACCCAGGGTTTTTTGCATATATTGTCTGGTATCTAGATTTATCTTTTAGTTTTTCCCTTATGTATGGTGGTAATGGAGTTGTACCAATTCTTTCAATTTCTTTGTAAAAATCTTCGCAATTTGAAAATTCAACTTTTTTAATTCCGTACTTATCAGATTCAATAATTTTAGCCTCTAACGTACTCCCATCAAAAATAAACTTTGAACCAATTTTAACTTTTTTTCCAGGCTTAGCTAAAACTTCCCAGATATTGTTACTAATATACTTGATAATTAAGAACTCAACTTTGAAATTTTTATATTTTTCTTTTGCAAAAATTCTAGCTGAGATAACTTTGGAATCATTGAAAATAATGCAATCACCAGGATTAAAATAATCAATAATTTCTTTAAATTCACAAATTTTCAAAGAACTGTCTTTTCTGTTTACAACAAGCAAACGTGAACCATCTCTTGGTGTTTGAGCAATCAATTCCTTTGGCAAATCGTAATCAAATTCACTTAATTTCATTTTTACCTTTATAAAATACTTTGTATCTTAGAACCTGTCTTCAATAGTTGGGAATATCGAATTTTTGAGAGATTTTTTCTCAAAACAAGGCAAAAAACGTAGAAATACTTGCTGTACTTCGAGTATTTTTAAGGATGTTTTGTGAAAAAAGATTCAAAAAGCGATTTTTTCAGTATTGAAGATAGGTTCTTAAATATACACCTTGAATTTTACTTACCATTTCAATAAATAAACCAGCATCTTTTGATTTTAATTATATCATAAAAAAACCAAAATTTATACCTTGAATGTTGGAAATACGAAAATTTTATGTTTTTTTTAGGAAAAAGATAAAAAAAATTGATATTTTCAAGTTAGGAAAGAAGTCTAATAAAGAAGCGAAAACAGGACTTGCTTTTTTTTTAATTGGAAACTCAAAAAAAAAGAAGTCTATTGACTTTTATAAAATTTTATTAGATAATGGCCGAAAATATTTGGATTCCTTTTTTGTTATGGATTTTTGAATTAATTGCCTGGTTTGTTAATTTTTTCATAAGGGGTAAGTGTTTTGATAAAATTTGAGCACAAGATAAAAAATCCGAATGGAATTCACGTAAGACCAGCGGGATATTTGGCAGCGTTCGCCGAAAAGCGTTCAGATAGTTATATAACTTTGTGCAGGAAGTCTTGTTTTGACAATGAAACCAGGAAAGATAATGAAAATGTCATGAGAGTAGGTATAAATGCTTCAAAAGTTCTATCTGTTATTGCTCTTGGGTTACAGTATGATGAAATTATAACTTTCGTAATAAAAGGACCAGATGAAAAAGGTGAACTAGCTATCAAAAACGAGATCTGTAAGATTTTAAGGGAGCATTTTTAGCCAAACTTTTTGAAGCGTACACAAGCGTACACAAATAATTACGGTACATTTTTTTGCGGAGGCGTATTCAGGTATGAACGTTCTAAAGGGCGTTGGAATTGCTGAAGGTATTGCTTTCGGTAGATTGAAAGCATACAAAAAAGATTGTTTCAGCATTTATTCTATTAAAATTTATACTTTAGATCATACTACTGAAATTTTGAGATACAAACGCGCAAAAGAAGTAGCAATTTCTCAGCTTGATGATTTGTATAGAAATGCTGTTAATGAGATAGGTGAAGAGCATGCTATGGTCTTTAAGGTTCATAGAATGATGATCGAAGATATTGACTATGCAAATTCTGTTGTAAATATAATTGAAGATGAAAATGCAAACGCTGAGTATGCCGTATGGTTAACATCTCGTAATTTTGAGAGAACGTTTGAAAATATGGATGGCGAATACATGCAGCAGCGTGCGGGTGATATAAGGGATATCTCCAGAAGAATAGTAAACTGTATGGTAAATCCAAGTTTAGACAAGGTTCTCGAAAAAAGAACCGTAATAATTGGATGTGATGACCTTGCTCCTAGTGAAATTTTGGAACTAAACAAAAAATACGTAAAAGGATTTATAACCATTTTGGGATCAAAAAATTCGCATACATCAATAATTGCGAAAGCTGTAAATTTACCTGCCGTCATATCGCTTGGAGATCAGCTGAAGCCAGAGTTTGAAGGTTGTGATGTTATAGTTGATAGTTTTGCTGGTGCAGTTTATATTTCCCCTGATAGAACTACAGTAAGACGTTTAAAAAGAAAGAAGGAGCTCTGTAATAGACAACAGGAGCTTCTTTTTGGTTTTAAAGGAAAAGAAGACATAACACTAGATGGTCAAAAAATTGAGTTGTGTGCGAATATTGGACATATTGCAGATATAGAAGCAGTTAAAGAAAGTGACGCTAGTGGTGTTGGTCTTTTTAGAAGTGAATTTATTTTTATGGGACGTCATGATTATCCAACTGAAGATGAGCAATTTAAAATTTACAAAACTGTAGCACAGAAAATGGGAAATAAACATGTTGTTGTTCGAACGTTGGACGTTGGTGCTGATAAGCATATACAATATTTTGATCTACCAAAAGAAGTAAATCCAGCTATGGGATACCGTGGAATAAGGATTTGTCTCGATAGAACAAATATTTTTAAGACTCAACTAAAAGCAATTTTAAGGGCGTCAGCTTTTGGCAATATTGAAATATTATTTCCTATGATTTCATCGCTTGAAGAAATTCTACAAACTAAAATAATTCTTCAAGAATCAAAAGAAGAGTTATGTGAGAAAGGAATTCCATATAATGAAAATATAAAAATAGGCATAATGATCGAAACGCCTGCAGCAGTTTTTATAAGTGATATTTTAGCAAAAGAAGTTGATTTTTTTAGTATTGGAACAAATGATTTAATACAGTATGCACTTGCAGTTGATAGGCAAAATGATAAGGTAAATTTTATGTTCAATCCACAACACAGAGCAATTTTGAGAATGATAAAATTGGTATGTGAAAATTCAAAAAAAGCTGGGATACGTGTTGGAATATGCGGTGAAATTGCAGCAGATGAACATATGACAGAAATTTTTCTTTCGCTTGGTATAGATGAGCTTTCAATGTCTGCGCCTTTTGTTTTGGGAATACGTAAAAAAGTTAGGGAAACTAATGTAACATTGATTAGGGATAAAATAATTTCTAAACTTTAGTTTTTATAGTGAGGCGTTTTTTTGGAAATTGAAATTTTTGCACCTTTTACTGGAAAAGTTGTTCCGCTTGAAGATGTTCCCGATGAAGCATTTGCGAAAAAAATGTTAGGCGATGGTGTGGCAATTTTGCCATCAGATGGAAAATTTGTTGCACCTATAGAATCAAGAGTTTTTAAAATTTTTGAAACACATCATGCTTATATACTAACAAACGACAAAGGTATAGATATTTTAATACACATAGGAATAGATACAGTTGAATTAAAGGGAGAAGGATTCAAAAATTTTGTTAAAATTTCACAGAAATTGAATAAAGGTGACCTTGTTTCTGAAATAGATATAAATTTGATCGTTCAAAGGGGTTACAATTTACATACACCTATAATATTTACAGCATCTGAAAAATTCAATTCGAAGTTCTGTTACGGAGACTCTATTGCTGGAGTAACCAAAATTGCCAATTTCAGAACATGACGGTGGAGGTATTTATGAAAAAAGAAAACAAAATATTTCTGATATTGCAGAACATAGGGAAATCTTTTATGTTGCCTATAGCTTTACTTCCGATAGCAGGGCTTTTTCTTGGAATAGGAGCATCGTTTTCGGATCCAAAAACAATTAACTCATTGGGGGTATTTGGTGTTTTTCTAGCAAAGCCTATAATATCGAATATTTTAATTTTAATGAGCCAAATAGGAAATATAATATTTTCTAATCTAGCAATAATTTTTGCAGCCGGTGTTGCTATGGGGATGGCAGAAAATGAAAAAGCAGGAGCTGTTATTTCTTCTATAATATCATTTTTAACGATGCATCAAGCAATCTCAGCTATGCTTTTCTTAAATTCTAAATTAGTTGAAGGTGCTATGCCATCTGGTGCTATAAATTTAGTATGTGGAATACGGTCATTGGATATGGGTGTTTTCGGTGGAATTTTGGTAGGAATGGGTGTAGCGATGTTACACAATAAATTCTATAAAATAAAATTGCCAGATATTCTTTCGTTTTTTAGTGGTACTAGATTCATACCAATAATATCATCAGTTGTTTTTGCATTAGTTGGAATATCCATGTACTTTATTTGGCCGTTTGTTCAGAATTTAATGTTATCTTTGAGTAGTTTAATTACAAAATCTGGATACATAGGAACATTTATATTTGGATTAATAGAACGGTCACTAATTCCATTTGGTTTGCACCACGTATTCTATCTACCTTTCTGGCAAACTCAAATTGGTGGAAGTCTTTACGTTGATGGAAAATTTGTTCATGGAGCACAAAATATATTTTTTGCACAGTTAGCCTCGCCAAATGTTACTAAATTTAGCGTAGAAGCTTCAAAATTTTTTACAGGAAAATTTCCATTTATGATATTTGGACTGCCAGGGGCAGCATTGGCGATGTTCAATGTAGCAAAAAAAAATAAAAAAAAAGTCGTTGGTGGTTTACTTCTCTCTGCAACTATGACTTCAATGTTAACTGGGATAACTGAACCGATTGAGTTTACTTTTTTGTTCGTAGCACCGATTTTATATATAATTCATTGCTTATTTGCTGGTATTTCTTTTATGTTAATGCATATATTTAACGTTTCAGTTGGTATGACTTTTTCTGCAGGAATTATAGATTTACTTTTGTTTGGAATCATACAGGGAAACAGCAAAACAAACTGGATTATGATACTACCAGTAGGAATTTGTTATTTTATAATGTACTATTTTGTGTTCAAATTTATAATAAAAAAAATGAATTTAATAACTCCAGGTAGAGAAGAAGACGAAGTTCAATCTAAACTGTTTACTAAAAATGACTTTAACGTTGGAACAGAAAAAAATATTGTAAGTCAAATAGTTTTAGGTCTTGGTGGAGTTGAAAATGTTTTAGATGTTGGATGTTGTATTTCCAGACTTAGAATATCTGTAAAGAATTCAGAAAAAGTTTCAGAAGTAATTTTAAAGAATACTGGGGCGTCTGGTGTGATAAAGAAAGGGACAGCGGTACAGATCGTGTATGGACCTAAGGCTGCAGTTATAAAAAGTGAACTGGAAGAATATATAAAATCTCTTTAAACTAGACTTTAGAACCTATTCTAATAGATTCCGAAAAGCATGTTTGAAATCTGTTTGCAAAAGGAAATAATGACTTTTTTAAAATTTGAAAATGTAAGTTTTTTTTATGGTGAAAATAAAATATTAAATGATATTACATTTTCTGTTAAAAAAGGTGAATTTATTGCTATCACTGGAAGAAATGGAAGTGGAAAATCTACTCTTGCAAAACACATTAATGGCTTAATTTTGCCGTCAATCGGTAACGTTTTTGTTAACAACATTAATACAAAAGATAATGATAAAATTTTTGAAATAAGAAAAAAGGTAGGATTTACATTTCAGGATCCTGATAATCAAATTATAGCAGGAACCGTTGAAGAAGATGTAGCATTTGGGCCTTCAAATCTTGGTGTTCCTAGAATTTTTCTCAGAAAAAGGGTGGATTCTGCATTAAAAACAGTCAATATTATTGAATACAAGACTACGGATACTAACAAGCTTTCTGGTGGCAACAAACAGAAATTAATTTTAGCAGGTGCACTTGCTATGGGAGCTGAGTGTCTTGTTCTAGATGAACCAACATCGATGCTTGACCCTGAAAGCAGAGAAAAAATATTCAAAGAGTTGATAAAACTAAAAGAAGATAAACAAATAACCATAATCTTATTAACACATAATATAACGTATGAGGCTAAACTAGCTGATAGGATATTTAAGTTAGAAAATGGCTCGATCAGCCAGTTAATAAGTTCAGATTTCGTAAAAGAGAAAACAAATTGCTGTTTTTTAAAAGAAAAAAAAGTACCGAGTGAAACAATATTAAGATTAAAAAATGTCTATTACAGGTACGACAAAAAAGGACCAGATATATTAAAAAATTTTAATTTAGAAATTAAAAAAGGTGATATTATTGGTATCATTGGAAAAACTGGGTCAGGTAAATCAACCTTTGCATGTTTGCTAAAAGGAATTTTTTCTGTAACATCTGGTAAAATTTTCTTAAATAACAAACCTGCATCAAATTTAATTTTGAAAGAAAAAGTTGGTATATCTTTTCAATACCCAGAAAATCAGTTATTTGAGGAAAGTATCTTAAAAGATGTATCATTTGGTCCAAAAAATTTAGGATTCAACGAAAAAAAATCAAATGAAATGGCTATACAGGCATTAAAATTAGTAAAATTTAATGAAAACAAAATTAATTGTTCACCTTTTACACTATCTGGTGGTGAAAAACGTTTAGCTGCAATTGCAGGTATACTAGCAATGAATCCAGAAATTTTAATTTTAGATGAACCAACAGCTGGCCTCGATATGTTTGCACGTGACAATTTATTAAATATTATTTTTGAGTTAAATAAAAAAACAGCAAATACTTTAATATTTATTTCACACTCACATGAAGACGTAAAATTGATTTCAGACAAAATTTTTTCAATAGAAAACGGAAATATTAACCTTTTTTCAACTTAAATCTATGAGAACAGGTTCTTAGACTTCATTCGTAATTACAAAAACATCACTTTTTTATACTTTCAAGTCACGAAAGAAGTCCATTGTCCTGCGTAGATTCTCTTTTTGCTTTATTTATAAGATGTCTAAATCTAGCATTTAATGAGAATCTTTTATAAATACATGATTCTATTAAGTCAGAATCGCTTTCCATATTAAACCATAGATCTGTTTTTGCTAATTCGTCACATACTTCACGTATTTGTTCAGCTACGCTAAAATTTATTTTTTTTTTCATATCATTTACATCCTAATTTATAATATATAGTCAAAAAATATTTTATTAGACTTCCTTCGTGACTTGAAAATATCAATGTTTTTGTAGTTACGGAGGAAGTCTATTATCTATGTATATGGTATTAGATTTCTCAGTATGACGTTCAATAGAATCTGTTCTAATAGATTTCAAAACACATAATTTTAAATCTATGGGAACAAGTTTTTCAATTTAGTAGACTTCCTATAACTTGAAAATATCAATTTTTTATAGATTTTTTTTAAAACAACATAAATTTCGTAGGAATACTTTATGTATTTCAAAAAAATTTTATGTTGTTTTTAGGGAAAATATAAAAAAAGTGATGTTTTTGTAGTTACGAAGGAAGTTTAGTGAATAAAAAATATAAATACTTCCAAAAATCATTCTAGAAATAGACTTCTTTCCTAATTCGAAGACAGATGTTTTTTGTAGTCAGGAAAAAAGGCTAAAATTACTTTAAAATATCGATTTTTTATAGATATTGAAAAGTGACGTATAGTTGGGAGTATTAATTTGATTATTTTCAAAAAAAAATTTATGTTTAGCACAAAGGAAAAGGCAATTATAACAGGATTAATTTTTTCAATTCTGTTTTCTATGATAAATTTTTCTGGTAAGTGCGATAAAATAAGCCAAAAAGTTCTAAGACTGCACATAATTGCTAACTCAGATTCTGAAGAAGATCAGTTACTTAAGTTAAAAGTTAGAGATGCCATAATTTCATATTTTTCAAAATATGATCTCAAATCTCTTGAAGATACCAAAATATTTACGATTAAAAAAATAAAAAAATTAGAGTCATTAGCAATTGATGAGTTGAATAAAAATGGTTACGATTACGGTGTTAAAGCAGAAATTTTAAAAAAAAGTTTCAAAACGAGAATATATGAAAATATTTCGTTGCCAGCTGGAAGATACGAATCGCTAAAAATAACAATAGGAAATGGTGATGGAAAAAATTGGTGGTGTGTAGTATTTCCTCCAATGTGTCTACCTGCAGCTCAAGATCGTGATGTTGAAATTTCTGATACAAAAGTTTTTGAAAAATCAGAAAAAAAAATAATCAATAATGACAATAAATATGAAATAAGATTTAAAATCGTTGAAATTTTTGAATCATTTCACGAAATTATTTCGAAAATTTTCGAATGGACGAGTTCTATTTTTTCTAAGAACAGTAGTTCAAAATCGGAAAGTTTAGAAAATATAAAAACTTCGTAGAAAATATAAGAAAAAATTTCTCTAATCTATTTCATTTTCTTGGAAATCTTGAAATTCTTCTTCTTCTACTTCTTCTTCTAATAAATCGATTATTCCTTGATTTTCTCTCTTACGTGCATAATCTAAAGCTGTTTTCTCATATACGTCTTTTACATCTAAATCTATATTTTCATTTTCTAACAGCTTTACTACTACATCTTTGTAGCCTTTTTTTGAAGCCAACATTAACAATGTTTGTTTCTTCTCGTTACATTTAAAATTTAAATGTAAATCCTTTTTTTCTAATAACTTTATTAGCATTCCTGTTTGACCTTTATCTAACGCAAAAGTTAAAGCGCTTGGCCAATATTTTTTTATAAAATCTAAATCTGTATTGTTTGAGAACACCTTTACAATTTCTTCATAATTATTATCAATTGCCCAATTAAATATGGAATATGTATCTCTTTCTATTAATTTATGAAAACCTTGTTCAGTTCTTATTTTTTCAAATATCTTTTCTAATAACAATATTACTATTTTTCTTTTATCTGCATTTTTTGCAAAATGTAAAGCTGTTTGGCCATGTTTGTTTATACAATCTAACTCTATATCTCTATGATTTAATAATATGTTTACAACTTGTTCATATCCCCTTTCTGCCGCCAACATTAATGGTGTTCCATCGTTGTCTACGTGATTTATGTTTATTTTTAATTTTAATAGTTCTTCTATTATTATCTTTATATTTGCTTCTTCCCAAAATTTTATTATTCGAGTTAATACTGTCTCCTTTAACTTATTTTGTTCATTTACACTTGCTTTTATTGTTTCATCTTCCAATAACGTTTTAACTGTATCTATGTTTATTTTTTCTTTACTCACTGCATACATTAATAGTGTACATTCATCTTCATTTTTTTCTTTTTTTACATCTTCTTCGGTGTTTTTCAATAAATTTTTCAAAGCATCATTATTATTCTGATCAATTGCCAAAATTAATTCTTTTGACTTCATTTCTATTTCTTCAAAATCTTTAAAATCTTCAAAATCTTCATCTTGACTTTCTTCTGATAATTTTTTTAATTCTTCTGATGTCATTGCTTGTTTTGCTTTTAATAAAGTCACTATTGTTTCATTTTTGTTATCATTGGCGTAATCTAAAGCTGTTTTCCCGTATGTATCTTTTGCATTTACATCTATATTTCCATTTTCTAACAGCCTTTCTACTACATCTTTATAGTCTTTTTTTGATCCCAAAATTAGTAACGTCATATTGGTCTTACTAAATACAAAATCTAAGTTTACATCTTTCTTTTCTAATAACTTTGCTAATATTCCTATTTGATTTTTCTCTACTGCAAAAACTAAAGCTTTTGCCCAACAATTTTTTACAAAATCTAAATCTATATTGTCTGACAGCACCTTTATAATTTCTTCGTAATTCATCGCAATTGCCCAATTTAATACTTCATCTATAGATGATGATAAATGATGAAAACCTTGTTCAGTTCTCATTTTTTCTAATATCTTTTTTAATAACAATATTACTATTTTTATTTTTTCTGCATTTTTTGCAAAATCTAAAGCTGTTTGTTTATGTTTGTTTATATAACCTAACTCTATATTTTTATCATTTGACAGTATATTTACAACTTCTTCATAACCCCTTTCTGCTGCCAACATTAATGGTGTTCCATCGTTGTCTACGTGATTTATGTTTATTTTTAATTTTAATAGTTCTCCTATTATTATCTTTATATTTGCTTCTTCCCAAAACTTTATTATTCGAGTTAATACTGTCTCCTTTAACTTATTTTGTTCATTTACACTTGCTTTTATTGTTTCATCCTCCAATAACGTTTTAACTGTATCTATGTTTATTTTTTCTTTACTCACTGCATACATTAATAGTGTACATTCATCTTTGTTTTTTTCTTTTTTTACATCTTCTTTGGTATTTCGCAATAAATCTTTCAAAATACAATTAGCATTTTGATCAATTGCCAAAATTAATTCTTTTAAATTTATTTTTATGTTTTCATAATTTAGTAAAATTTTCAACTTAGATAAATCACATCTTTGAATGACATACGTTAACACGGTGTACTCATCTTTAGCTTTTGTATTAATGTCTACCCCCTTTTCTAGTAAATTTATTAAATTGTTAAAGGCATCATCTGGTATATCGCCTGATATACAACCTTTATTTAAAATTTCAATGAAGTTATGTGTGTTTACCATTCGACTCTCTTCTGCGTCGAGTATTACTTTAGGCTTATCTTCTTCCTTAACGACTATTAAATTTTCATTTGCATTGTGATACTCACTTTTTATTTCAGTCTTACTTAGATATTTGTTATTTAGAGTTTCTATTAGTTGACGAATATCATTATTTTCGTTGGGAAAAAATTTTTCTAATGATCCAAGTATATTTTCGAAACCCTTTAAACTTTTCTTTTGTATTAACAGTGTTAGATAAGATTTAAGTAGAGAGTTTCCGTGTCTTGGATCGATTAAACTTTTACTTTTGAAAAAATGCAAAATAATAATGAACAATGGTAAAATAATTGAGTTTTCATAAGACAAAAAGTTACTATCACTAAAAATCCTTATAAGTACAGAAAATGTTCTGTTTGACATTTTTTGCTGTAACTCAATTAAGTAAGAACATAAACTAGCCATTTCAAATTCGATCAAATTTCTACATTTATTAAAATTATTTGCCCAATATCTAGACCTTTCCGTTGTAGCTTTTGTTATCTCTTTAATAGAATATTTTTTATTTTTTAATTCTTCAAATATCTCACTAGATATTTTTTCTATACATTTTTTTGGATCAGGAATCGAAA
>Ga0209737_10000403_pt1 | contig 36828 bp, 34 predicted proteins | sample TergutCu122P3_FD_187284 | JGI IMG/M metagenome (GOLD analysis project Ga0209737, IMG submission 187284) | Cubitermes ugandensis P3 segment gut microbial communities from Kakamega Forest, Kenya - Cu122 P3 (SPAdes) (version 2) | ecosystem: Host-associated > Arthropoda: Insects > Digestive system...
TCCTTGATCCAGTGCGCCCGCCGAAACAGATATGCATATTCTTCGGCGCTGAAATCCTTGAATTGCAGATAATGTCTGGGTGGATTCATTATGGTTTTCCCTCGTCATTGCGACAGAAATTCACGAATCAGCGGCGCGAGTCCTTCGACGAGAACTTTGGCATCGCTATCGTTGAAGATGAGCGCGGGCAGCAGACGAACCACGTTGTCCGCAGTCACGTTGATAAGCAATCCGGCGTCGAGCGCGCGCGTGACCAGTTCGCCGCACGGGCGATCGAGTTCGATGCCGATCATCAGTCCGCGTCCGCGAATCTCCACTACGCCCGCTACGCCTTCGAGCGCGCTTTTGAATCCGGCGCGAATGACATCGCCCATACGCGCCGCGTTATCCATCAGCCCTTCTTCAGCGATGACATCGAGCGTAGTGAGCGCCGCCGCGCAGGCCAACGGATTGCCGCCGAACGTGCAACCGTGGTTGCCCGGCTGGAAAAGCCCGGCAGCCCGCCCCGAAGTCAGGCAAGCCCCGATGGGAACCCCCGAAGCAAGCCCCTTGGCAAGCGTCATGACATCCGGCTGTACGCCCGCATGCTGCCAGCCGAACCACTTGCCGGTGCGACCCGTGCCGCATTGCACTTCGTCGACCATCAGCAGCCAGCCGTGCTCATCGCACAGGGCGCGCAGGGCGCGCAGGTATTCGTCGCTCACGGTATTGACGCCGCCCTCGCCCTGGAGGACTTCCAGCATCACCGCCACCACGTCGCGGCTGCGCGAAGCGATCTGGCGCACCGCATCCAACTCCCCGTAGGGAACCCGGATGAACCCCGGAACCAGCGGCTCGAAACCGGCCTGCGCCTTGCGATTGGCGGTCGCCGAGAGGGTTGCCAATGAGCGCCCGTGGAACGCGTGTTCCATGACGATGATCGACGGCAGTTCGACCCCTTTTTTCTTGTGTCCGTAAAAACGCGCGAGCTTGATCGCCGCCTCGTTGGCCTCCAGCCCGGAATTGCAGAAAAACACCTCGTCCATGCCGGAGAGGTTTGCCAGCCGCGTGGCCAGCTCTTCCTGCAAGGGAATGCGATAGAGATTGGAGGTATGCAATACCCTGCCCGCCTGCCGGGAAATGGCTTCCACCAGACGCGGATGGTTGTGACCGAGCGTCGAAACCGCAATACCGGAAAGCGCATCGAGATACCGTTTGCCCGCTTCATCGAAAAGCCATGTCCCCTGACCGTGCGTAAATGCAACCGGCAGGCGAGCATAGGTATTCATGACATGTGAAAACGACATACTGAACCCCAGCTGGAACGAACAAAAACGCACACGGCGGCAAAACGCCGCCGTGTTCTGATAATTCCCGGATTTTACGCAGAATATCGCCCTATGTACAGGCTACCAACTGGCATCTTCCCACCGGAGGATTCTGCTAGAATGATGCGCATCAAAGACACGAACCGCCAGCCGCAGGAGGGGACAGCCAACGGCTTGGCGCGGGCGAAACACATCTCGACAACCAGCCCGTATAGGTAGAAAACGACATGGGTAAGGAAATCAAAAACCTCGTCATCATCGGCGAGACCAAAGAGGGAAAAGTTTTTCGTCCGAGCGACTGGGCGGAACGCTTGTGCAGTCTTACATCAGCGGTCGGGAACAACAAAAAGCTCAAATATTCCCTGCTCGTGCATCCCGGCAGCACGCCTGCGGGGGTGAAAACCGTCACCGTCAATCCCCGACTACGCAAGCTCGACCCGCTCGCCTGGAATTTCGTGCTCGACTTTGCCAGGGGGCATGATCTACAGATCGAAAACCTTGCCATTCCCCCAGGGTACGCCTTTGTTGCAGAAACCATCCGCGAGCGTCATTCCGTCCGGCATTTTCTGCCTACGCCCGTTTCCCGCGATGTGATCATCGAGCTGCTGGAACTGGCGTCGCGCTCGCCTTCGGGAACCAACGCACAGCCGTGGAAAGTGTACGCCCTGGCCGGAGACGCGCGCGAAGCCCTGTCCGCCGCCCTGCTGGAACGTTTCACCGAGGGTGCAAGCGAAAAACAGGAATACGCCTATTACCCCGATCAATGGGTGGAACCGTGGCTCTCAAGGCGTCGCAAGATCGGCTACGACCTGTACGGGCTCATCGGCATCTCCAAGGGCGACAAGTCGCGCATGAAGGAGCAGACCAGCCGTAACTTCCTGTTCTTCGACGCGCCGGTGGGCCTGATCTTCACGCTGGATCGCCGTCTGGCGCAGGGCATGTTTCTCGACTACGGCATCTTCATCGGGCATCTCATCATTGCCGCGCAGGCGCGCGGGCTGGCGAGCTGCATGCAGACGATTTTCACCGAGTTCCCAGACACCATTCGCCGCCACCTCGGCATCAGCGAACAGGAAATGATCGTAGGCGGCCTCGCCCTCGGCCACGCCGACCCGGACGCCCCGGAAAACCACCTCGCCACAGAGCGGGAGCCGGTGGAGGGGTTTGCGACGTTCAAGGGGTTTTGAGGCCGAAACCGGCACAGCATTCCACAGATTCTGAAACGCGCTCTGCTATCCTTGCACCCTTCCCGCAGCAAGTAACGCCCAAGGCAGCAATGGCAAGCAACGAGCAATACAACGAATCCTCCTTCCGTGTCCTCAAGGGGCTGGAGCCGGTGCGCGAGCGTCCCGGCATGTACACCCGGACCGACAGCCCCGCGCACATCATCCAGGAAGTCATCGACAACTCCGCCGACGAGGCGCTGGCCGGTTCCGCGAAAGAAATCCATGTCGTCCTGCATCTGGACGACTCCGTGAGCGTCTCGGACAACGGGCGCGGCATCCCCGTGGGGCTGCATCCCGAAGAAGGCGTTCCCGTCGTCGTGCTTGCCTTCACCCGGTTGCACGCCGGGGGCAAGTTCGATAAGCGTTCGGGCAACTCGGCCTACGCCTTTTCCGGCGGGCTGCACGGCGTCGGCGTATCCGTGACCAACGCGCTTTCCACCCGGCTGGAAGTCGAAATTCGCCGGGAAGGAAAACTGTGGCGCACCGAATTTGCCAACGGGGGCGAGATCGTCGACGAACTGCGCGCCGTAGGAACCTGCGGACGTCAGACCGGAACCCGCGTGCGGGTCTGGCCGGATGCCAAATATTTCGATTCGCCCAAAGTGCCGATTGCCGAACTCGAACGGCTGCTGCGCAGCAAGGCCGTGCTGCTTCCCGGCGTTTCCGTGCGGCTCGACGTCGAACAGGCCGACGGCAGCATCCAGAGCAAAAGCTGGAGCTACCCCGGCGGAATCCCCTCCTATCTGTCGGAACTGGCAGGCGGCCAGGAACCCATCGCCCCGATCTTCGCCGGTGAAAAATACGTCACCGAAAACGACTCCAACTACGCCCTCGGCGAAGGTGCAGCCTGGGCGCTGGCCTGGTACGAACAATCCGTGCCAAGCGAATCCTACGTCAACCTCATCCCTACCGTCTCCGGCGGCACGCACGAATCGGGCCTGCGCGCCGGGCTTTTCGAGGCATTGAAATCCTTCATCGACCACCACGCTCTGCTGCCGCGCGGGGTCAAGCTGCAACAGGAAGACGTGTGCGCGCGGATGGGGTTCGTCCTCTCCGCCCGGCTGCTCGATCCCCAATTCCAGGGGCAGGTCAAAGAAAAACTCAACTCCCGCGAAGCCGTGCGGCTCGTCTCTTCGCAGGTGCGCGACCCCTTCGAAATCTGGCTCAACAACCACGTCGAAGCCGGACGCGCCATTGCCGAACTCGCCATCCGACAGGCGCTCGCGCGGCAGAGAAGCGCCCAGAAGGTCGAAAAGAAAAAATCCTCCGGCGTTGCCGTGCTCCCCGGCAAGCTTTCGGACTGCGAATCCAGCGACATCAGTGAAAACGAAATCTTCCTCGTCGAAGGCGACTCTGCCGGCGGCTCCGCCAAAATGGCGCGCGACAAGGAAATCCAGGCCATCCTTCCGCTACGCGGCAAAGTCCAGAACGCTTGGGAAATCGACGCGGACAGGCTCTTCGCCAACGCCGAAATCCACGACATCGCGGTCGCTCTCGGCGTCGACCCCCATGGCCCGAACGACTCCCCCGATCTCTCGGGGCTGCGCTACGGAAAGGTTGTCATCATGTCCGACGCCGACGTCGATGGCGCGCACATCCAGACCCTGCTGCTCACCCTGTTTTTCCGCCACTTTCCACGGCTCATCGACGCCGGTCACATCTACGTCGCACAACCTCCCCTTTACCGCATCGACGTTCCCGCCCAAGGCAAGAAACGCCCGGCGCGGCGTCTCTACGCCCTCGACGAGGGTGAGCTCACCGCCATCCGCGACCGACTCACGAAAGAAGGCGTTCGCCCCGAGAGCGTCGAAGTGGGTCGATTCAAGGGGCTGGGCGAGATGAATCCCGACCAACTGCGCGAAACCACGATGGACCCCGCTACCCGGCGCGTGCTTCCCGTGCGCGTGCGAGAAGAAGCGCTCGCCGAGACGCGGCGCACCTTCAGCCTGCTGATGGGCAAGGGCGAAGCCGCCGGACGGCGGGCGTGGATGGAGGCAAAGGGGGATACGGTGGAGGCGGATGTTTGAGGAACCTTTGATTTAATCCTGCTCCGTCATTCTTAATCCTACTCCGTCATTCCCGCGTAGGCGGGAATCCAGAACACCCTTAACTATTTCTACGGTTTTCTGGGTCCCCGCCTACGCGGGGACGACGCGACAGAGGAACACGGAAATAAATCAGTGCTTTCTTGAGACCATCACGGCAACACCCATAATGCGGCCTTGATCGGCCTGAAAGTATCGTTATTTTCATCCCCTGCCAGATGGCAGGTATCGGAACACGCCGATCCGTTCCACAGGGTTATATGCCCTCTCGCGTCGCCTCTTCCATCCCCTGTCACAAGCAGAATACCCTTCATGAAGCTGAAGTCATCCGGAGTGGGAATGCGGTTGACGACGATATCAGGCTCACCAAAAGTATCCCGCAAATAGGCAACCATATCTTCAACACGGTATATATATAGCCCCTCTATCTGGCTTGTTACCGTCGGATACTTTCCGCCTTTAATTGGGAAGCCCGTATGGTTCAGCACAAAGCTCATTCGGATGGTGCACGCGTTTTTCCATTTTCCATCCTCTTCTTCCCTTATATTGATGTTCTGCTTCACCTTGCCGCCAAGGCGTTTTCCGACTGCGGGCACCCCCGCATTCACAAGGGAGAAAAATTTCCACGCACGATGAAAATCAGGTCTTGGAGCGGTCACTTTTTTCAATTGCGCCAGCACAGCGCCCTGCGATACCGAATCCCCCCGCGCGACAGGAACCTTCATGATCACGCCCGTGTCCGGCGACTGGACGTAGATATCCTTCTCCTCGGTTGTCAGTATCGCCACCACCTTGTCAGCTTGAACCCATGCACCGCGATGAACGAGAACTTCTGAAACCCACGCTTTAGGGGCCCCGGCCATATCGGACACCTTGATGTTGATGAGCGCCGCCCTTTCAGGATTTACGGGACGTTTTTCAGCCGCTTCGGTACGGGGCTTTTCCGTCGCATCAGGCTGTTCCTCGGCAAAAGCATTGCCGACAAGAAATCCCAGTAAAAGGGGAATGAGGAGTTTCTGCACGATAGCACCCACGGTTGGTTTCATCTTCTGACGCGAAGCATCGCTGATCTTCTGCGATTGACAATGCCCCGCGTCGAAATATTACATTACCTGAATGACGGGTGTGGATGCTGGCAAAGAAAGATATGACGGCGGGTGTTCAAGCGCGATGACGAATCATCAGTCCGCCTCATCAATCCACGCCTGCTGAATGGCTTCAAGAATGCGTTCGCCGCAGCGCGCGGGATCGTCGTCGAATTCGGGCAGCGCCTTGACCCAGTTCATGAGATCGACAAAGTTTACGCGCATGGGGTCGGTCTCCGGATGGGTTTCGGACAGCCGTATGGCAATCTCGAGAACGTCCGTCCATTTCAGCTTCATCCGTGCTTCTCCTCGCGGACGAGATTGATCGTGTAGCGCGGTATTTCCACCGTCAGCGGAGTCGCGCCCACGATGACCTGACAGGATATCCGCGAGTGCGAAGTCAGCCCCCAGGCGCGGTCTAGCAGGTCTTCTTCGTTTTCCGTTGCCTCCTCCAGCGCATCAAAGCCTTCGTGCACGATGACGTGACAGGTGGTGCAGGCGCAGGATCGATCGCAGGCGTGATCGATTTCAACCCCTCCGTCCAGCAGCGCATCGCACAGACTCTGCCCTGCTTTGGCTTCGATGACCGCGCCCTTCGGGCAGTATTCGGCATGAGGTAAAACGGTGATCCGGGTCATGGCATGTGTCGCTCAGAGTTCGTCAATGTTGTGCCCTGTCAGGGCGGTGCGTAGCGTGCGGTTCATGCGCCGGGCGGCAAAGTCGTCGGTCGCGCGGGCAAGCGCGGTGATCCCGTCGGACAGGGCGTTGCCATCGTGCCCGGTGACGAGCTGACACAGGCGCGCGATGAGCGCGTCGATCGTGGCGCGCTCCGCTTCATCGAGCAACTCGCCATCGGCGGCAAGCGCCTGGGCGCAGGCTTCGAGAAGGCGTTCGGCTTCGACCTGCTGTTCACGCAGGGCGCGCGCGGCCAGATCATCGCTGGCATGCTCCATTCCGGAGCGCAGCATGCCGGCGATTTCGTCGTCGGTGAGGCCGTAGGAAGGTTTGACGTGAATGCTTGCTTCCACGCCGGTACTGGTTTCACGCGCGGAAACGGACAACAGGCCATCGGCGTCGACCTGAAAGGTGACGCGGACGCGCGCCGCGCCCGCCGCCATCGGCGGGATGCCGCGCAACTCGAACCGGGCGAGCGAACGGCAGTCGGCGACCAGTTCCCGCTCTCCCTGCACGACATGGAAGGACATGGCCGTCTGGCCGTCCTTGAAGGTGGTGAATTCCTGCCCCCTGGCCACAGGCAAGGTGGCGTTGCGCGGGATGACTTTCTCGGACAACCCGCCCATCGTCTCCAGCCCGAGGGAGAGCGGGATGACATCGAGCAGGAGCCAGTGATCGTCTTCCCGGCGATTGCCCGCAAGCGCGTTGGCCTGCATGGCCGCGCCGAGGGCGACGACCTTGTCGGGATCGAGATTGGTCAGCGGTTCCTGCCCGAAGAATTCGGCCACGGCGCGCTGGATGTGCGGCATGCGCGTGGCCCCGCCGACCATGACCACGCCCTTGACGTCACGGGGGAGAAGCCCGGCATCGCGTAGCGCGCGTTTGACCGGGGCAAGGGTTTTCTGGACGAGCGGGCGCGTCATCTCGAAGAAGTCGGCGCGGGTGATGGTGAGGTTCACCTCTTCCCCGGAGTCGAGCAAGAGGTGGAATGGGGCTTCTTCGCTGACGGTGAGCAGTTCCTTGACCGCGCGCGCAGTCATTTGCAGGCGGCGGGCATCTTCGGCGGAAGGCGGAGCGATGCGGGCGTGATCGAGCACCCAGCAGTACAGGCGGTGATCGAAATCGTCGCCGCCCAGAGCCGTGTCGCCGTTGGCGGCGAGCACTTCAAACACGCCGCGCGTGAGCTTGAGGATGGAAAGATCGAACGTTCCACCGCCCAGATCGAAGACCGCATAAACGCCTTCGGAAGCGTTGTCCAGCCCATAGGCCACCGCCGCCGCCGTGGGTTCGTTCAACAGGCGCAGAACGTGAAGCCCGGCCAGACGCGCCGCATCCCGCGTGGCCTGACGTTGGGCATCGTCGAAATAGGCGGGCACGGTGACGACGGCCCCGGTCAGTTCGCCGCCCAGACTGGCTTCGGCCCGTTTGCGCAGGACGCGCAGGAGGTCGGCAGAGATTTCCACCGGGCTTTTACTGCCCTGCACGGTGCGTAGCCGCAGCATGCCGGGGGTTTCCTCAAAGATGTAGGGCATGGCCTCGATGTGAGTCACATCCTTGATGCCGCGCCCCATGAAGCGTTTGACGGAAACGATGGTGTTACGGGGGTCTTCGATGCGGGTGCCCATGGCGTCGAACCCGACTGCGACTCTACCGTCGTCCCGATAATGGGCGACCGAGGGCATCAGGGCGCGGCCCTGTTCGTCGGTCAGACAGACGGCAATGCCGTTCCTGACCGTGGCGACCAGTGAGTTGGTCGTGCCGAGGTCGATACCCACCGCCAGCCGGTGCTTGTGCGGCGCGGCGGACTGACCAGGTTCGGCAATCTGCAGCAGGGCCATGTTTTCCTTTCGCCCGGTTGTATATCAATCAGTGATCAAGCGCCGCCAGGGCATTGGCGATTCCAAGGCGGAGCTTGTCGAGAAACATCAGCCGCCGCACAGAATCGGCAGCCGCTTCGAGGTCGTGACGGTCATCGAGTTGTTCCGCCAGTTGCGTGATGATGCCGTCCGTCCGGATTTGCAGGCGCAGCATCAATTGCTCCAGCGCATCGACGTCATTGGTCGCGCGCGCCTCCTCCACCGCTTCGCGCCATTCCAGCTGCTCCAGCAGGTACTCGGGAGCCACCACATTTCCGATGATGGCATCCAGACTCATCCCGGCCAGTTCGAGCAGGCATTGGGCGCGGGTGATCGGCTTCTTGAGCGCGGTATAGGCTTCGTTCACGCGCGACGAACCCGCAAGCGCGCCGCACATTCCGCCGCTGGACGCATGCTGATCCGGGTGGACTTCGATTTGCAGCGCGTGCCAGGCGCGATCGAGCGCCGCCTCATCGAGCCTGAACCGGCGCGGCAGATCGAACAGGGCAAAGTAATCGAGAGAAAAATCAACGCTCATGAGCAGAGAGTGAGGCAGTAACGCGACGATGAAACTTGACCCCCTCCCCCGCTTGGCGGGCGAGAGGGGCGGGGGCAACTAGACGTTGAAGCTCTCGCCGCAACCGCACTGGTTTCTGGCGTTGGGGTTGTTGAACTTGAAACCCTCGTTCAGTCCTTCGCGCACGTAATCGAGTTCGGTTCCGTCGAGATAGACGAGGCTTTTGGGGTCGATCACGATCTTGACGCCGTGGCTGTCGAAAACGAGATCCTCATCGAGCGCCTGGTCGACGAATTCGAGCTTGTAAGCCATACCGGAACAGCCGGAGGTCTTGATACCCAGACGGATACCGAATCCCTTGCCGCGTTTGCCGATGAAATGGGTGATGTGTTGGGCTGCGCGCTCTGTCAGGATGACGCTCATTTCATTTTTCTCCTTGCTTCTTTTTGTAATCGGCCACTGCCGCGCGAATGGCGTCTTCGGCCAGCACCGAACAGTGGATTTTGACGGGCGGCAGGGCCAGTTCTTCGGCGATCTGCGCATTTTTGATCGTCAGCGCCTCATCGAGCGTCTTGCCCTTGACCCATTCGGTGACGAGCGAAGACGAAGCAATCGCCGATCCGCAACCGTAGGTCTTGAAGCGGGCATCCTCGATGATGCCGTCCCTGCCGACCTTGAGCTGGAGTTTCATTACGTCGCCGCAGGCCGGAGCGCCCACCATGCCGGTGGCCACGCCCTCTTCGTCCTGCCCGAACGATCCGGCATTGCGAGGGTTCTCGTAATGATCCAGAACCTTGCTGCTGTAGGTCATTTCAATTTGCTCCTGTTTCGCCGGGCGCTCAATGGGCCGCCCACTGTACCGTATTGAGATCGATGCCCGCCTGTGCCATTTCCCAGAGCGGGGAAAGATCGCGCAGTTTACCAACCCCGCGCCTGATCACATCGACGGCGTAGTCGATTTCTTCGGCCGTCGTGAAACGCCCCAGAGAGAAACGGATGGAACTGTGCGCCAGTTCGTCGTCGCGCCCGAGCGCGCGCAGAACGTAGGACGGTTCCAGGCTCGCGGAAGTGCACGCCGAGCCGGAAGAGACTGCAATATCCTTGATCGACATCATCAGGGATTCGCCTTCGACGTAGGCAAAGGAAACATTGAGGTTGTGCGGCACGCGGGCCGACAGATCGCCGTTGATGTAGGTGGCTTCGATGCCCGAAACGCCGGCAAGCAGCCGGTCATACAGCGCGCGAATGCGCGGCAGTTCGGTCGCCATGTTCTCGCGCGCCAGACGGAAAGCTTCGCCCATGCCGACGATCTGGTGCGTCGCCAGGGTGCCCGAACGCAACCCGCGTTCGTGGCCGCCGCCGTGCATCTGGGCTTCAAGCCGCACGCGGGGCTTGCGCTGCACGTAGAGCGCGCCGATGCCCTTGGGGCCGTAAGTCTTGTGGGCGGAAAAGCTCATCAGATCGACGGGCAATTTTGCAAGATCGATCTCGACCTTGCCCGTGGCCTGGGCCGCATCGACGTGGAACACGATGCCCTTTTCGCGGCAGATCGCCCCGATTTCCTCGATAGGCTGGATCACACCGATTTCGTTATTGACCAGCATGACCGAGACGACGCTCGTATCCGGGCGCAGCGCGGCGCGGAAAGCATCGAGGTCGATCAGGCCGCTTTCCTGCACGCCGAGGCAGGTCGCCTCGAACCCTTCGCGTTCGAGTTCGCGCACGGTATCGAGCACCGCCTTGTGTTCGGTCTTGAGCGTGATGAGGTGGCGGCCTTTTTCCTTATAAAAATGCGCCGCGCCCTTGATGGCGAGGTTGTTCGACTCCGTCGCTCCGGAAGTCCAGATAATTTCGCGCGGATCCGCGCCAACCAGCGCCGCCACATTCTCGCGCGCCTTTTCCACCGCCGCTTCCGCCTCCCAGCCGAAGGCGTGGGAACGGCTGGCGGGATTGCCGAAATGTTCGGTGAGCCAGGGAATCATCGCCTGCGCCACGTCCGGATCAACCGGCGTGGTCGCCGAATAATCCAGGTAGATGGGGAGTTTCACCATTTTTTTATTTCTCGTTTCTCTGAATGAAGGAGTTGGGGTTGGTGGTATACACCAAACCCGGCAACACCGGAACAGCGGCAAAGTCTTTCAGTCGAAAAAGACGGAAACACTCAAACCGCCCGGGCTTCTGCCTGCCCCTGCCGCGCGGGTATCGCCTGGCCTTCTTCGGTCAAACAGGAACCGACATAAAAGGGCCGACCGACCAATGAGCCGAGAGTCACCGAGTCCAGATAGTCGAACATGCGCCTGTTCAGACTGCTCCACAGATCGTGCGTCATGCACTGCGCAGCGTTGTTGCAGTTTGCTCGCCCGCCACAACGGGTCGCATCGAGCGGCTCATCGACCGCAAGCACGATGTCCGTCACCGTAATCTCGTCCATATCGCGCATCAGCCGATAACCGCCGCCCGGCCCGCGCACGCTCTTGACGAGATTGCAGCGGCGCAGACGACCAAAAAGCTGTTCCAGATAAGAAAGAGAAATGTGCTGGCGCTCCGAAATGGCATTCAAAGTCACCGGCCCGTTCTCCTGACGCGAAGCCAGGTCGATCATCGCCGTTACCGCAAAACGGCCTTTGGTTGTCAGTCTCATCTGTCTCCTTCACATCGTTTGTCATTGTTGGCATTGTCATTCATTTACCCCGGCAAATACCCGAGTAAACTATTCAACAATTTAACTCTACAATTTCCGTGTAAATCAGTCAACTAAATGACCAAACCGAAATTGCTTGCCATCGGCCAACAAGTTCTATAGAGTCCGCCCTCTCCAACGCGGGGTGGAGCAGTCCGGTAGCTCGTCGGGCTCATAACCCGAAGGTCGCAGGTTCAAATCCTGCCCCCGCAACCAATACCCAACACAAAGCGCCGGCTTGTCCGGCGCTTTGTGTTTTTGCGCTGTGCGCGCCGTTTTGCGCTGTGCGCGCCGTTTTGCGCTGTGCGCGCCGTTTTCCGGGGCCAGCCTCATCCAGAAGCCGCATGTGAAACATTGCGCAAGAAGCCAAGTCAGACGTTATAGTGCTTGCAAAAACTGCTATCATCAATCAGTGAAATCAAAGCACCTGAAAACCCTTCAAACCATCTTCCGCACGCCGACTTGCGCGGACCTTCCGTTCGCAGACATTGAGTCGCTTGTTGTTGCGTTGGGCGGGGAAGTGGTTGAGCGTGAAGGTTCACGGGTCATCTTCTCGGTTGCAGGGGGCCTCTGGCACGCGCACCGCCCGCATCCAGGAAAGGAAGCCAAAAAGTATCAGGTTGAAGGTTTCAGGGATTTTTTGAAACAGAAAGGAATCGCGCCATGAACACAATGACGTACCGTGGGTATACCGCCCGTGTGGAGTTTGATGAACGCGACGATATTTTTATCGGTCGTGTGCTTGGTGCGCGCGACACCATTTCATTTCATGCTGATACGGTCGCTGGCCTGAAGCTGGAATTCAGGCGTTCGGTTGATGACTATCTGGCGTACTGCGAAGAAAAAGGCTTATCTCCTGATAAGCCAGTGAGCGGAAAACTGATGCTGCGCGTCTCCCCTCAAATACACGCAGCTGCGCTGGTTGCGGCACAGTCTGCCGGGAAAAGCCTTAATCAATGGGCTAGCGAGGCGCTTGAAGCCGCCGTTGTCAGCGCATGACACATTTCACCGTCCGCCTGCCTTGTTTTTGGTACTACCATTTAGTACCATTCAAAAATGGCGCGAAAACACGGAAAAACCCTTGCCCTGATTTTCTCCCGCCCGGTTCCTTCCGGCGTCCCGTGGCGAGACATCGAAGCCCTGTTCAAAGAGCTTGGCGCGGAAATCAGCGAGCGTGAGGGTTCTCGCGTTGGCGTCCGGTTATTTGGCGAACGGCGCGTTTTTCACCGTCCGCATCCTTCGCCGATGACGGACAAGGGCGCGGTGGCATCCATCAAGAAATGGCTCGAAGCGCATGGAGTGAAGCCATGAACAATCTTATGACCATCGGCGGACAGCAGGCCGTCATCCACTACGATCCAGAGATCAACATGTTTCGAGGCGAGTTTGTCGGGCTTGCCAACGGCGGCGCAGACTTCTACGCCGAAGATGTGAACGGACTGCGTCGCGAGGGCGAAATTTCCCTTCGCGTCTACCTCGATATGTGCCGGGAAGATGGCGTTGAGCCTTTTCGCGCTTTTTCCGGCAAATTCAACGTGCGCGTTCCGCCTGCCTTGCACGCGGCCTGTGCGGCGGCAGCGGAATCATCCGGGAAAAGCCTCAATCAGTGGATTGTCGACGCACTGCAAGATGCTGCGGTCTGACAAGCATCAACTCACCCCCGAACCCGCCGCAGCGCGCCCGAGACGATCGGCGACGGCTTGCCAGTCCGGACCGGGGGGAACTTCCTCGACAAGAATGATCTCCGCGCCCAGGGCGTCCAGCATGCGCAGATTGGCGTAAAGCGCGCGCGCGTAGGCGGCAGGTTCAGATGCTGCGGCCTGCCAGTGCAAGGTTGCTCCAGCATCGCACGGCGCACAGACGCCATGCGCAAGCACCGCAACCCGCCGCCCGGCCTGAACAAGACGCCTGACTGCCCCGGCCAGTTCATCGGATTTCACCTGCCGCAACAGCGTGAGCGGCGCGTAATGCGCGGCAAGCGAGCCGGAAACGCGCGGGACGGACGTGGCGGCTTCTGCATCACTCCCCTCCCCTCGCGGCTCGTGCGTTCCCTCCGACGGCTTACCGCGCACGCGCGGCAGAACGCCGATCACACGGGCGATGTCCTCGGGACTGATCGCGCCGGGCCGCAGAATTTCGGGCGCGCCGCGCGAAAAATCGACAATCGTGGATTCAATGCCCACCGCGCAAGGGCCGCCATCGAGCACCAGCGAAACCTCCTCGCCCAGTTCTTCCTGCACATGCGCCGCCGTCGTGGGGCTGACACGCCCGAAACGATTGGCGGACGGTGCGGCAATTCCAGCGGCGGCAGGCGCGCGGGCGGCGGCAAAGGCGGCAAGCAGTTCCAGCGTGAGCGGATGCGCGGGCACGCGCAAACCTACCGTGTCCTGGCCGCCGGTCACGACCAGAGGAACCCAGGACTGTTTTTTCAGAATCAAGGTCAGCGGGCCGGGCCAGAACGCAGCCGCCAACGCCCACGCGGACTGCGGAATACCCTGCGCCCAGCGCGCGAGAGAGGCCGTATCGGCAAGATGCACGATCAGCGGATGATCGGCAGGACGGTCCTTGGCAGCGAAAATTCTGGCGACGGCTTCCGGATTGGTTGCATCCGCCCCGAGGCCGTAGACGGTTTCGGTCGGCAATGCCACCAGTTCGCCAGCTTGCAGATAATGAACGGCCTGTTCGATGGTCGAAGTGGACATCAGCCGATACCCATTTCCTGCCGCATCGCCAGCGCCACATCCAGCGCCTCGTCCAGCCTGTCGTCGACAACGGTGAAATGCCCCATCTTGCGGCCGACTCTCGCCTCGCGTTTTCCGTAAAGGTGCAATTTCAGATTCGGAACGCCATAAAGCCTGTTCCAGTCCGGCTCACGGGCCTCGCCCTCTGCATCGAACCAGCAATCGCCGAGCAGGTTGACCATCACCGAGGCCGAATGCGCACGCGGATCGTGCAACGGCAGGCCGCAAAGCACGCGCACCTGCTGTTCATACTGGCTCACCGTGCAGGCATCCAGCGTGTAATGGCCGCTGTTGTGCGGGCGCGGAGCCATTTCATTGACGAAAATCCGGCCGCCGCTCACAAAAAACTCCACCGCCAGCACGCCCACATAATCGAGCCGCGCCGCAATCCGCCCGGCGATGTCCCGCGCCTCATCGGCCAGCGCCTCCGTCACTCTGGCCGGAACGATGGAAACATCCAGAATGCCGCGCGTATGCTGGTTTTCGGCCACAGGAAAACACTGCACCCGCCCCTGCGCGTCACGCGCAAGCACCACCGACACCTCGCAATCGAGCGCAAGCCTTTTTTCCAGCACCGCCGCCTCGCCCCGGAAAGCCCGAACCGCGGCCAGCGCGGCCTCACGGTTCTCTACCACCGCCTGCCCCTTGCCGTCGTAGCCGAAGCGGGCAACCTTCAGGATGCCGGGAAAAAGATCGTCGCGCGCGGATGCGATATCCGCTTCATTCAGGACGACGGCGAAATCGCCGTGCGGAAAACCGTTATCGCGCAGGAAAGTCTTTTCAAGGATGCGGTTCTGGCAAACCCCCACCGCGTCCGCCGAAGGACGCGCCGGAATCATTGAAGCCAGATAGGCCAGCGTTGCCGCAGGCACGTTCTCGAACTCCGTCGTCACCGCCGCGCAATGGGCGGCAATTTCCGCAAGAGATTGCGCATCATCGTAAGCCGCGCACAAATGCCGGTCGGCGATGCGCCCGGCTGGGCTGTCTGCGTCGGGATCGAGCACCCAGACGGCATACCCCATCTCATGTGCGGCAGCAACGAAAAAACGGCCCAACTGGCCGCCGCCCAACATGGCGAGCGTGGAGGGAGGAAGAATCATGATGATGTGATCGATGAGAGAAAAACCGCGCAAACGCGGACGGAAAGATTGGATTCTAGTGCGTTTTTGGTTCGGGATGAGTATCCCCGGCTCGAACCACTCCGGCACTTCGCCATCTCCCTCTTGGAGGGGCGGCGCGAAGCGCCGGGGTGGCACTTCCCTCCCGTGGAAGGGAACAATATACAATCCGGCCTAATTTTCAGACGTTTATCCGACAACACGAAGGAACACACCTTGAGCGCAAAGCCTTTTACCCCGCCCCCCGCCGGTTCCCGTCTTCTGATGTCCGGCAACGAAGCCATTGCCCGCGCCGTGTGGGATACCGGCGTGCGCGTCGCCGCCGCCTATCCGGGCACGCCCTCCACGGAAATTCTGGAGAACGTTGCGCGTTACCCGGATATCTACGCCGAATGGTCGATCAACGAAAAGGTTTCGCTCGAAGTGGCCATCGGCGCGTCCATCGCCGGGGCACGCAGCTTTTGCGCGATGAAACATGTGGGCCTGAACGTCGCTTCCGACGCGCTGATGACGCTCACGCTGACCGGCGTCGTCGGTGGCCTCGTCATTGCCGTGGCCGACGATGTGGGTTTTTCCTCCTCGCAAAATGAGCAGGATTCGCGCTTCTGGGGACGCTTCGCGCATCTGCCCATCCTGGAGCCTTCCGACTCGCAGGAAGCCTACGAGATGACGCGGGAGGCTTTCGCGCTCTCGGAAAAATTCAATACTCCGGTCATTCTCCGGCTCACCACCCGTATCTGTCACGTGAAATGTCTGGTCGAGGTCGGCGCGCGCGAAGTCAAACGCGCTGCCAACGGCTTCACCAAAGACCCCACGCGCTGGGTGATGGTGCCCGCCAACGCGAGAAATCGCGTCCCCGGACTCTTCTCGCGGGAAAAGGCGCTCCACGAGGAGTCCGAGGCGTGCGCCCTCAACCGGGTAGAGTCCGGCAGCGACAAACGCGTGGGCTTCGTCACCTCCGGCCCCGCCTACATGCACGTGCGTGAAGCCTTCCCCGATGCGCCCGTTCTCAAACTCGGCATGTCTTACCCCGTTCCGATGAACAAGGTGCGGGCATTCGCCGCCCAGGTGGACACCCTGGTCGTCGTCGAAGAAACCGAACAACTGCTCGAAACCGAAATCCTCGCCGCAGGCATCCCGACGCGCGGCAAGGATCTCCTCCCCTCTGCCGGGGAAATGCCCCCGATCATTCTGAAAAAACACCTTGCCGTTCTCTTTCCGGAACTGCGGGATGCCATGGAGACCGCCGAGCCCCTGGCCGCCCCGATGCCGGTCTTTCCGCGCCCGCCCACGATGTGCGTGGCCTGTCCGCATCTGGGCGTGTATTACACCCTTTCCCAGTTGCGCAACGTCATCATCACGGGCGACATCGGCTGCTACACCCTCGGCGCAGGCCACCCCTGGAACGCGCTCGACACCACCATCTGCATGGGCGCTTCGATGGGCATGGCGCTCGGCATGGACAAGGGACGCGGGCCGGACGACGAAAAGAAGAACATCGTTGCCGTGATCGGCGACTCCACCTTCATGCACATGGGCATGCAGGGTCTGCTCGACATCGCCTATAACCAGGGCAACGTCACCGTTCTGCTGCTCGACAACCGCACCGTCGGCATGACCGGCGGGCAGGACAACCCCGCCAGCGGACGCGACATTCACGGGCAGGAGGCGCTACGGGTCGACTTCCCCAAAATGGTCGAATCTCTCGGCATCGCCCCCGAGCACGTCCACGTGGTCGACCCTTACCTGCTGCCCGTTCTCTTCAAGACCCTGCGCGAAGAAATCAAGTACAATGGTCCTTCGGTCATCATCACCAACCGTCCCTGCGTGCTGATCGACGACTACAAGAAACAGCCCGCCTATGAAGTTTTCGAGCCTGCCTGCACCGGCTGCGGCAACTGCGTGGAAATCGGCTGTCCGGCCATTCACGTCACCCGCCGCGAAAAAGCCGTCAAACCTTCGGGCAAGGAAGTGGAGCTGGCTTTCGTCACCATCGAAACGGCAGCCTGCACCGGCTGCGGCCTGTGCCTGCAACCCTGTGCGCCGGATGCCATCAGACCGGCAGCGCCGAAACCTGTGAAGGTGGAGTTTGTGTGATGAACGCAGGCGTTCAGCGCGGCAAGGGTTCCGGGGGAATGCCTGAAAAACGGCATCCCCTGGCAGTTGCGGCGTGTTTCATGTTCATGACACTTACAGACTGCGCGGCAGCCGAACCTGTCGTCAGCGGAGAACCCAGCGCCTTCACCCATGTCGCGCCCGCCATGCGACAGGACATCCTGAAAACGGCCCGCGCGCTTTTCAAGACCGCCACTGGCTGCGGCCAGATTGAACGGATAGACATTTCCATCAAGAACATCAGGATGATGTTCCAGGGAAAAATCCTGAACGGAAAAACCCTCCGCTCCCTGCCTTCCGGCGGATTTCTGCTGGATGAGCAGGAAATTCCCCCGGACGGTTACGTGCAGGAAAACGATGAAATCTGGCAGATCAGCGGCTGTAAAACCAGTCGCGATTTTTCCGTGAAAATCTTCGGGGACGACCGGGGCGGCACTTATTTCGGCGTTTTCGATCCGGAAAAGCATCCGCCTCCCGACGAATAGACTCCTGCCCCTCAAAAACTTTCCAACCTCTTCCCATACACCACACTGGAACCACCATGACCCAGATTCAGACCACCAACATCCTCGTCGTCGGCGTCGGCGGACAGGGCGTGATGACTGCTTCGGAAATTCTCTCGGAAGCCGCAATTTCGCAGGGATACCAAGTCAAAAAAACCGAAGTCGCGGGCATGAGCCAGCGCGGTGGAGTAGTGTCCTCGCATGTGCGTTTCGGCTCCACGGTGCTGTCTCCGGAAATTCCGCCGGGCGAAGCGGATATTCTCGTCGGGTTCGAGGCCGCCGAAGCGATGCGCTGGAGCCACTACCTGCGTCCAAGAAACGGCGCGCATGGCGGGGTGGCAATGATCAATCGGCTCAGGCTCGAACCGCCGATCGTCTCGCTCGGGCTTTTCGCCTACCCGGACGATCCCGTGGCGGCAGTGCGCACTCGGGGGCTGGAGGTGCACGATTTCGATGCAGGAGAAATCGCGCGAGAACTGGGGGATCTACGGCTGGTCAACACGATCATGCTCGGGGCAATTTCCGACAACCTGCCCTTCCCCGCCGCCACCCTGAAGGAATGCATCGTGGCGCGCTTTGCCACGAAAAAACCGGCGCTGGCGGAACTGAACGCAAAGGCGTTCGAACTCGGCAAGGCGGCCGGGAAAAGGTAAAGACCCGCTTCTTTCCTGTAGGGCGCAGAATTTAACGAGCATAGCCAGATTTAAGGTATATGCTGAAGGATCGGCTTCGCCGTCGATACCGGCTGAAAATCGCGATAACTAGAGCGGTTTTGATCCAATTGCATACATTTTTCGCTGCCTGCCCCCATCCCGGCCTTCCCCCGCAAGCGGGGGAAGGAGTCTGATTACCCACTTGTGGGGAGAACGAGACTGATTCCCTCCCCTGCTGTGGGGAGAACGAGACTGATTCCCTCCCCTGCTTGGCGGGCGAGAGGGTTAGGGTGGGGGCAAAAGCGCAAGAAAGTGCACAACTAAATCAAAACCGCTCTAAACCGGAAAGGCCCCAAAATGGAAGAGAACTACGCCCATAGCCACGCCCGTTGGTTTGCCAAGGAAGCAGCCTCCGTTCTGGAAAAGCTGAAAACTTCCCCGGATAAAGGACTGACCGCCGCGCAGGTCACTGAGCGGCTCGCAGAATTCGGTCCCAATGAGCTTCCCGCCGTCAAGCCGGTTCATCCCCTGATCCGGTTTCTCCGGCATTTTCACGATGTTCTGATCTATATCCTTTTCGTCTGCGCCTTCGTCACCCTGGTTCTCGGACACTACGTCGATACCGTGGTCATTCTCGTCGTGGCCGTGGTGAACGCCGCCATTGGGTATTTCCAGGAAAACAAGGCGGAGAAAGCCCTCAACGACATCCGAAATCTGCTGTCCCCACGGGCTTCGGTCATCCGGGACGGCGCGCGCACCGACGTGGACGCCGCAGAGCTGACCCTCGGCGACATTGTGTACCTTTCTCCCGGCGACAAGGTTCCTGCCGACCTGCGCCTTTTCCGGGCGGAAAACCTGCGCGTGGAGGAATCGGCGCTGACCGGCGAAGCCGTGCCTTCCGAGAAAGAAACCCGGCTGCTTCCAGCGGATACGGTGCTCGGCGACCGCTCGAACATGGCCTATTGCAGCACCACGGTCAGCGCGGGCACCGGCTATGGCGTGGTGGTGGACATCGGCACAGATACGGAAATAGGACGCATCAGCCAGCTCATCAACGAGGTGGGCATCACGACCACGCCGCTCATCCGGCAGATGGCGGCTTTCGGCAAAACCGTCTCCGTCGTGATCATCGGCGTCGCCGCCCTGGTCTACCTGTTCGGACATTTCTTCCGAGACTACGAGAAATCCGAGTTGCTGCTCTCGACCATCGGTCTGGCGATTGCGGCCATTCCCGAAGGTCTGCCCGCCATTCTTTCCATCATTCTCGCCATCGGCGTGCAGAACATGGCAAGGCGCAACGCCATCGTGCGCAATCTGCCTTCGGTTGAGACGCTCGGCTCCGTTTCCGTGATCTGCTCGGACAAGACCGGCACGCTGACCAAGAACGAGATGACCGTCAAAAACCTCGTCGTGCATGACGCCGATTTTGCCGTCACAGGCTCCGGCTATGCGCCGACAGGGGAAATCCGGCAGGGGGACGCCCCGGCCCCCATCGGCGAAGATTCCCTGCTGCGCCTGCTCCTGGCCTCTTTCAAGCACTGCAACGACGCGTCCCTGTCGCAGGAAGCGGGAAACATCTGGACCGTGCAGGGCGACCCGACCGAAGGCGCGCTACTCACGGTCTTCGAGAAGGCGAAACTCGGCGTGCAATTGCCGCCTCGCGTCGCTACGTTGCCTTTCGACTCGGAATACAAGTACATGGCCACGCTGGCCGCCGGAGAAGATGGAAACATCCTGTATATCAAAGGCGCGCCGGACAGGCTTCTGGCCATGGCCGGTCAGGAGATGGCAGCCGACGGCCCTGCGCCGCTCGCGCGGGCGCACTGGGAAAAATCTGTCACCGACCTTGCAGCCGAAGGCAAGCGCGTGCTGGGGGCCGCGATCAAGTTCGTACCCAAAGACAAAACGGACATTACGCATGAAGACCTGCAAGAGGGCGTGATCTTCCTCGGGCTTGCCGGCATCGTGGATCCGCCCCGCGAAGAGGTGGTGGAAGCCATTGCCGTATGCCGCACAGCCGGCATACGGGTCAAGATGATCACGGGCGATCACGCGGACACGGCCAGAGCCATCGGCAAGGAACTGGGCATCGGCAACGCGGAAAGGGCGCTGACCGGCAACGATCTCGATGACATGACCGATGAGCAGTTCTACGCCGCCGCCTGCAAATACGACATCTTTGCCCGCACCAGCCCTGAGCACAAGCTGAAACTGGTCAAAGCCTTGCAGGCTCACGGCGCCATTTGCGCGATGACCGGCGATGGCGTCAACGACGCGCCCGCCCTGCGCAGGGCCGATGTGGGCGTAGCGATGGGCATCAAGGGAACGGAAGTGACCAAGGACGCGGCGGAAGTCGTGCTGGCGGATGATAACTTCAGCACCATCGCGGCAGCGGTGGAAGAAGGCCGCAGGGTGTACGACAACCTGAAAAAAACCATCCTCTTCATCCTGCCGACCAACGGGGCGGAAAGTTTTCTGATCATCGCCAGCATTCTGTTCGGCACGATGATTCCGCTCACCCCGGTACAGATTCTGTGGGTGAATATGGTTACCTCCGTCACGATCTCTCTGGCTCTGGCGTTCGAGCCCGCAGAACCCGGCGTGATGGCCCGGCCTCCACGCGATCCCTCCGAGCCCCTTTTGAGCCGCTATTTCCTCTGGCGCATTCTGTTCGTTTCGGTGCTGATCGGCGGTTTGACCCTGCTTCTGAGCGTCTGGCTGCTCAATTCGGGCTATTCCGAAGCCGAAGTGCGCACCGTAACCCTGCAAACCATCGTGCTGTGTCAGGCATTTCATCTCTTCAACAGCCGCAGCATCCGCCAGCCGGCGCACGCGCTCGACTTTATGGGAAACAGGGCGGTTTTCGCGGTATGCGGCATGATGTTATTGCTTCAGTTCGCGGTCGTGTATCTGCCGTTCATGAATTCCGTATTCGGCACCGTGCCGCTGGGACTGAAAGGGTGGATTGCGCCCGTTCTGCTCGGCATGGCCGTCTTCTTCATCGTTGAAGGTGAAAAGAACATCATGCGCCGACTGGACGCCTACAAGGCAGCTTCCGCCCAATAGGCCGCCGCGCCTCGGATTCCGGGCAGGCACGAGGCCTGCCCCTACAGGAACGCCCATCGCAGGGGCAACCCTTGGCCCTTTCGTTTATCCCCCTGCACGCATCCGTGAGACGCATGGGGCTGCCTTCCGTAAATATTTGGCAACGGCGTTTTTAATTTCCAATTTCCGGGAACAAACGATTCTTTTTTTTGACAATGATCCTAAAGGACTCATTTTTTCTCTAACAATGTTACGATTTATATCACCAAGCCGCATATATTAATGAATTGAATACATCGAATAACGAGAATTAAATTCATTTATATATTGAGAAGCCATGCCAATAATGGCAGAAACTTTTATTAACCGTATTCAGGTGAATATCATGTATCAAGGCATCAGACATATCCGCGCATTTCTCAACGTTGCGCGCTTGGGCAGTTTCACCAAATCGGCAGTGGAACTGCACGTCTCGCAACCGGCCCTGACGGTTCAAATCCGTCAGCTGGAGGAATGGCTCGGCGTGCGGCTGTTCGATCGCAACAAGCGCCATGTGGCGCTCACAGCCGTCGGGCGGGATCTGTTGCCCCTCCTCGAGCGGGTACTCACCGACCTGGAAGCGGTGATGAACGCTGGTCAGGAACTGGCCGGGATCAAGCGCGGGACGGTTGCCATCGCAACGCTCCCTTCCGTGGCAGCGAATCTCCTGCCAAACACAATCCTGCGTTTCCGTGAAAAACATTCAGGCATCAACGTGCGCGTCAGCGACGTGACCGCCGAACGGATCGCAGAACTCGTCAAACAGGAAGCCGTCAATTTCGGCATCACCAGCAACCTTGGGCCAGACAAGGAGCTGGACATCGAAGACTTGTTGAGCGACCAGCTTTGCGCGCTCTTCCCCGAGGGGCATTATCTGACCAATGTCCCGGAACCGTCGTTCCGGGATGTCGCTGTCTGGCCGCTGATCCTGACGCCACGCGGAACCTGTGTGCGCACGCTCATCGACCGCACCGTCGAAAAGGAAGAACTCGACATCAGCCTGTCCTGCGAGGCGACTCACATTTCGACGGCGATCGCCATGGTACGCGCCGGACTGGGCGTTTCCATCCTGCCTACCTCAGCGGTACGTTCAACCTACAAGGGCATCCGCATGGCGCCCATCCATGCTCCCGAACTCGTCCGCACGATCAGCATCATCCGCAAACGCAACCGCAGCCTGTCCCCGGCTGCCGCACATTTCATCGAGACGCTGAAAGCCGTGGCTGACACACCGATGGCGCACTTTACCGACCCGGAGTTCGGCAGCTGAAGTCCGGGTCATGATGTCGCAGAAATAAGAAAAGCGCGCCAAGGCGCGCTTTTCCGGTTGCTGACTTGAACTGCTACTTACAGCCTGCGGCGGCGGGCAACCGCACCCACCATGCCAAGACCCGCCAACAGCATCGCCCAGGTTTCGGGTTCGGGGACGACGCCAGTGACAGTCACATGCCACTCGGCACCATTGGAAAAGGCTGTGCCTGGACGGAGAGCGTTCGGATCTATGACAGGGCCATTCATCACATACGATTGGCTGATGTTGCAGGTGCCACCCGCATCAAAGGCAGCAATGCATGAAGGCATATACGGCGCATTGCTAACGGTAAAGTAATACGTGCCGTTATCCAGTGCGCCCGGAGCAAACTCGATACGAGCATCATAGTCGTCCACACCAGGAGGACCATAGTAAATGTCATCACCATACCCAACGAGATAGCCCTGCGAATTCCATACGGCCAGGAAGGGATTGAAGTTACCTGCCTTGAAGGAATCCGTAGTCAGCGTCACGCCGCTGTTGTCAATGGCACTATCCACCATGAACGTCCCTTGCGAAAAAATCGAGACATCCACCCCGTTACTCAAAGTGCCAAAAAACTCAATGGTCGCCGCCTGAACGGCAGCCGTGGCAGAAAGAAGGCCAGCGGCCAAAATTGCTGAGGAAAGAAGCTTCATTTTCATATTACAACCCCCTGATCGGTTTGGTGAATCTTGCTGATGAGAAGGTAAGCAAGATTGATGCCTGAAAATTTATTCTCTTGATTTTCAAGATTTTTTTTTGCGAACATGCGCGCTTCATCAAGCGCATGTAAAGAATTTCGACACATTCGACTGTCCGGCTCCGATAACGATGCGTCAAAGCAGGCCATCAAAGGACAACCATCACGATAGAGCATCCGATGACACAGGGTTCGGCGCGCAGAGAGTAATTTTTGTCACAACACCCAAGAAAAAGCGTGTAAAAATTCCTGACATCCCTGTCCACATTTCACGCTCGACCCACCTCGCGGCATCGACTCAGACCACGTTGCGACCGACCAGATCGCGGATCAGGGCAAGTCTGCCGTGGAAAAAGTGGTCGGCCCCAGGCACCACGATCACCGGGAGTTTCTGTGGGCGCGCCCAGTCGAACACGTTGCCCAGGGGAACGGTTTCGTCTGCCTCGCCGTGGATGATGAGGGTCGGAATATGCCCGGCAACGGCGGGCGTCTCATAGCGTCTCGAGCCGCCCTCGGGCATCTCCCCCGTCATGCCCGCCGCCATGCCGACCAGCACGAGATGGCGCGGCGGCGCGCCTGCGGCTACCAGACGAGCGGCAACCCGTGTTTGCACGTAAGCGCCGAACGAAAATCCGCCGAGCACCAGGGGCAAGCCTTCACCCCATCGCGCCCGCGCCCAATCGAGCACGGTCAGCATGTCTTCGGTTTCGCCTTTTCCGAGATCGTGCTGTCCCTCGCTTTTGCCAACCCCTCGGAAATTCGGCCGCAAGACCACATAGCCCAATTCCTTGAACGCACGGGCCAGGGTCGTGACCACCTTGTTGGTATTCGCGCCGCCGAAAAGAGGATGGGGGTGACAGACAAGCGCAATACCCCGCACCACATCAGGAATATCGAGCTGGATTTCGATTTGTCCCGCCGCGCCGTGCGCGAAGGATGAACCTGTAGAAGCTGTGCGATGCATGAAACGATGTCTCCTTGTCAAAGCTGACAGAGGTTCAGTTTGTTACGGAATGTTCGTTTGCGAGGCGCTCGCCCCGCCACAGACCGAGCGCGGAAAGGTAGGCCAGCGCGACGAAGGGCCAGACGGCGGCGATCAGTCGGCACAAGGCGTAGAAATTCGGGTAGTTGGCACGCCGGATGATGACCGGCCCGCCGCTGATGTTGCGCAGAAAATAGGGACTTTCCGGCATCATGTTGATGAGCACGGAAGCCATCAGAAGACTGGCCCCGGCCAGTGCGTGCTGCGCCACCCTGGGCAGCCGCAGGGCAATGGCGAGCAACGCCGCGCCGACGAAAACCCCGTATTGGACGCCCGGCGTCAACCAGACCAGCGGACTGGAGGGGACGAAAAAGCTGGCAGAACCCACCAAGCGCGCCCCCATGCCCAGCGCGAGCAACGCCACGATCAGCATCGGACCCGGCGTGCGTAGCGTGCACCGCGCGAACAGGCCGACGGCAAGCATCATGCTGGCCGTCTGCGCAGTCTCGAACACGATCAGGCGGCCAGGCTCGAAAGGCAGCGGAGGCGCAATATCGAGGAGTCTGCGCAATTCGCCTCCGGCAAACAGCAACTGATCCGGAGTCAGCTGCACGAATACCCAGAGAACGATGAGGATCAGGGCGACATCGCCAGCCAGCCCATCGTCGGCAATGATGCGTTCGCGCCAGCGCGCCAGACCCCGTCCCGGCGCAAATATCGCCGCCCCCCATCGCGCCCCGACGAGCGCGCCCAGAAATGCGCCGAAAGTGTTGGCGGCCAGATCGACATTGCTGGAAATGCGCGTGGGCAGAAAGTTCTGCGCGGTTTCCATGCAGAAGCTGAACAGCATGGCGCACAGTACCGTGACAGCCACTCTCTTTTTCCAACTCCAGCGCCGTGGCAGCGCCGAAATAACGACCAGACCCAGCGGCATATAGCCAATGAGATTGACGATGATTTCCGCAGGCTCGAAATATTTGGGCCAAGGCGCAATCAGGTAATCGAATATCGGCAGACCCTTATCTTGCCAGCCGCTCATGGGGTACAGGCTGGCACAGATCAGGAGTGCGACGTAAACGATGGCGAGGTGACGGGGAAAAGGAGAAGACACTTCGGAAAGGCGTGGCGTAGCAACCGGGCGAGTTTAGCGGAGTTTACCGGGCGACGGAGAATGACAGGCACGGAAGGAAGCAATTCCCGTGCTTTTCTCCAAACCTCTTTCCGGCTAAAGTTCTTTGTTTTCCAATTCTTTCTTTTACCGTGCGTCTTCTGCGCCTTGCCAAAATTATTTCCCTCAGCCTGCGATTCGGTCTGGATCGCGTGGTTCTCGATGCCGACCCAAGCGGACGCCTTGTGCGCTGGTGGAGTTGGCTGTTTTTCTGGCGCAGATTCAAGGAACCGAGAGGGGTGCGGCTACGCCGGGCGCTGGAAACGCTCGGGCCGATCTTCATCAAGTTCGGCCAGGTGCTCTCGACGCGCCGCGACCTGCTGCCAGCCGATCTGGCCGATGAGCTGGCGCTATTGCAGGATCGCGTGCCGCCCTTCCCGTCCGAGCAGGCCATTGCCCTGCTGGAGTCGTTCTACGGGCGTCCGGTCGACGAGGTTTTCCGGCGTTTCGACCGCGTCCCGGTCGCCTCGGCATCGGTCGCGCAGGTGCATTTCGCCGAACTGCCCGATGGCACGGAGGTCGCAGTCAAGATCTTGCGGCCGAAGATCGAAAAGGTCATCGCACACGACATCGACCTCTTGGAAACCGGCGCCTTGCTGCTGGAGAAAATCTGGCCCGAGAGCCGACGCCTGAAGCCGCGCGAGGTCGTATCCGAATTCAGGAAACACCTGTACGACGAACTCGACCTGATGCGCGAAGCGGCCAACTGCACGCAGCTACGGCGCAATTTCAAGGACTCCACCCTGCTGGTCGTGCCCGAAGTGTATTGGGACTGGTGCGGTTCCCGCGTCATGGTGATGGAGCACATGCACGGCACGCCGATCTCGCAAATTCCGAAACTGATCGAACAGAATATCGACATCAAGGCGCTATCGAAGGCCGGAGTCGAAATCTTTTTCACCCAGGTGTTTCGCGACGGTTTTTTTCATGCCGACATGCACCCCGGAAACATCTTCGTGGATCGCAAGGGCCGTTATGTCGCCCTCGACTTCGGCATCATGGGAACCTTGAGCGACCTCGACAAGGATTACCTCGCGCGCAACTTTCTCGGCTTTTTCAAGCGCGACTACCGCAAGGTGGCGCAGGCGCACATCGACGCGGGATGGGTTCCCCCGCATACCCGGGTCGATGAATTCGAGTCGGCCATCCGCAGCGTGTGCGAACCGATTTTCGACCGTCCGCTCAAGGATATTTCCTTCGGCAAGACCTTGCTGCGCCTGTTCCAGACCGCGCGCCGGTTCGACATGGAAGTGCAGCCCCAACTCGTGCTGCTGCAAAAAACCCTGCTCAATATCGAAGGTCTGGGCCGCCAACTCGACCCCAACCTCGATCTCTGGACAACCGCCAAGCCTTTCCTCGAGCGCTGGATGCAGGAACAGGTCGGCTGGCGGGCGCTCCTGCGGGAAGTGAAAAGCGAAGCGCCCGGCTGGGCAAGCATCCTGCCGCGCCTGCCGCGGATTGCGCATCAGGCGCTGGCCGACAGTCACACACAGCGCGCCGCGCTCGAAGGGCGAATCGACGAAATCGAACGCAGCCAACGCCTCAACACCCGTTTCATCGTGGCGCTCTCCACTTTGGCCGCCGCGCTCCTGGTATTCGAAGCATTGCGGTTTTTCAGCTAAACCCCGCGCATCGCTACAACACTGCGGATAAAACTATTGTTTTTTTAGCCCCACGGGCGCAGCAATTGATAGACTTTCTGCCCCTCGATTTTGATGCCTTACCGGAATCGCCGTCATGTCCGTCACGTTGCTCCAGTTTGTCATTGCCTATCTGGTGATCTCCATCGTGATCGGGCTTGTCGCTTCCATGAAGGTGCGTAGCGCGCGCGACTACGTCAATGCCGGACGGAATCTGCCCTTTTCCGTGGTGTTCGCGATGGTGTTCGCCACATGGTTCGGCGCCGAAACCGTTCTCGGCAACTCGGGAACCTTTCTCAAGGAAGGCGCAACCGGGCTGATTTCCGATCCGCTCGGGGCCGGAGTGTGCCTGATGCTGTTCGGGCTGATTTTCGCGCGGCCACTTTACCGGATGAATCTCATCACCCTGGGGGACTTCTTCCGCTGGCGCTACAACCGGGGCACCGAACTGGTGCTCTCCATCTGTATCGTCGTCTCCTATCTCGGCTGGGTGGGCGCGCAGATCGCCGCCCTGGGGCTGGTGTTCGATCTTCTCTCAGGGGGCGTTATCGACCAGAGCACGGGCATCATCATCGGCGCTTCGGTCGTGCTGCTCTATACCCTGGTTGGCGGCATGTGGTCTGTGGCGGTAACGACCTTCGTGCAGATGATCGTCATCATCCTGGGGCTGCTCTATATCACCTGGATCGCCAACGACATGGCCGGCGGCCTCACTCCGGTAATGGCCCATGCCAGAGATGCAGGCAAATTCGAGATTTCCTTTTCCCTGTCGCGTGAAACCTTCGGCTGGATCGCAGCCTTCTGCACCATGGCGCTTGGCTCCATTCCCCAGCAGGATGTCTTCCAGCGAGCCAACTCTTCAAAGACCGAACGCACGGCAGTATGGGGAACGGCCCTGGGGGGCGCCTTCTACGTCCTCTTCGCGTTTGTGCCGATCTATCTTGCCTACACGACCCTGCTCATCGACCCGGCAATCGTGGAAACGGTGGACGATACGCAGAAAATCATGCCGGTACTGGTCATGACCCACATGTCGTTCACCTCGCAGGTCATCTTTTTCGGCGCACTGCTCTCGGTCATCATGAGTACCGCCTCGGGCACGCTGCTCGCCCCCTCGGTGACGTTCTCCGAAAACGTGTTGCGGGGCTTCTACCCGAAAATGAACGACAAGCAATTCCTCTGGATCACGCGCGTCACCGTGGTGGTCTTTACGCTGATCGTCACCCTGTATGCGCTCAGTTCCAACGCCACCATCCACCAGATGGTCGTCAACGCCTACCGCATCACCCTGGCCGCCGCCCTCGTCCCCCTCGTCGCCGGGATATTCTGGAAGCGCGCCAACAACCTGGGCGCTGCTCTGTCCGTCGGTCTGGGGCTGGCGTTCTGGCTCATCGCAGAGATACTGACCTACCACGGCATTCTTCCCGATATTGTCGAGCCTCAAATCTATGGATTCCTTGCAAGCCTCACAGGCATGATCGTGGGCGTCATTTTCGGCGCCCCCATGCCCCAAAAGATGAGGTCGGACACGGACGAACAGCAGGCCAAGCAGCCTGTATAAATAGCCCCAAAACAGAGAACGGACATGACAACCCCCTCCCCCCGAAAAATCGAACTCGTCTCCCCTGCCGGCGCGCTCCCGTCGCTCAAGGCCGCCGTCGATAACGGTGCAGATTGCGTTTACTTCGGTTTCAAGGACGCCACCAACGCCCGCAATTTCACGGGGCTGAACTTCGAGCTTGACCAAATTCGCGAAGGCATTGCCTATGCCCGCCAGCACGGGCGCAAGATTCTGCTCGCCCTCAATACCTTCCCGCTCGAATCCAATCAGGCGGACTGGACCACGGCCGTCGACCGCGCCGCCGAACTGGGCGTGGACGCTGTCATCATGGCCGACCCCGGCCTCATGGCCTATGCCGCCCGCGTTCACCCCGAACTACGCCTGCACCTGTCCGTGCAGGGCTCGGCAACGAGCTATGAAGCCATCAACTTCTACCATGAACGCTTCGGCATCCAGCGCGCGGTGCTCCCCCGGGTGCTGTCGCTCGCGCAGATCGAACAACTGGCCGCCAACACGCCGGTGGAAATCGAAGTATTCGGCTTCGGCGGCCTGTGCGTGATGGTGGAAGGCCGTTGCGCGCTGTCCGCCTACGCCACGGGCAAGTCTCCGAACTGCGATGGCGCCTGCTCGCCCGACCCCTTCGTCCGCTGGGAACAGACTCCGCGCGGCATGGAAACCCGCCTGAACGGCATCCTTATCGACCGTTACGCCGACGATGAGCGTGCAAGCTACCCCACTCTGTGCAAGGGCCGCTTCACCGTCAACGATGAGACCTATTACGCCATCGAGGAACCCGCCAGCCTCAACACCCTGGAAATGCTCCCCACGCTGGCCGCCACGGGCATCTCGGCAATCAAGATCGAAGGCCGACAGCGCAACCCGGCCTATGTCGCGCAGGTCACGAAAGTCTGGCGCGCCGCGCTCGACGCGCTTGCCCGCGATGGGGACCGCTTCACGGTACAGGAAGCCTGGATGGAAGAACTCAACAAGGTCTCCGAAGGCCAAAGTCACACCCTGGGCGCGTACTACCGCCCCTGGAAATAAGTCTTTAAGCACACATAACGATGAAACTCTCCCTTGGCCCCCTGCTCTACTACTGGCCCCTCCAGCAGGTATTCGACTTCTACGAAACCATCGCCGCCAGCGACGCGATCGACATCGTCTATCTGGGGGAAACCGTCTGTTCGCGCCGCCACGAACTGCGCCTCGAGGACTGGTTCGAGATTGCCGCCCGGATCGCTGCCTCCGGCAAGGAAGCGATTCTTTCCACCCAGACGCTGATCGAATCCGAATCCGACCTCAAAACCCTGCGCCGCATCGTCGAAAACCAGGATTTCCGCATCGAAGCCAACGACATGGGCGCGGTGCGGCTGCTTGCGACCACCGCCCGTCGCGACTGGATCGCCGGAGCCACGCTCAACGTATTCAACCCCTCCACGCTGACTCTGCTCACCTCCGAGGGTGCAACCCGGTGGGCCGCGCCGCCCGAAATGCCCGGACCCAACATCGTCGAGTTGCGCGCGGGCCTGCCCGCGCCGATTGAAACCGAAGTCTTCGCCTACGGGCGGCTACCGCTTGCCTACTCCGCGCGCTGCTTCACTGCCCGCCATCACAACCTGCAAAAGGACGCCTGCGAATTTCGCTGCAAAGAGGACAGCGACGGCATGCTCCTTCGCACGCGCGAAGGCGAGGCTTTCCTCACCCTCAACGGCGTCCAGACCCAATCCGCGCGGGTCTACAACCTGCTCGGCGATCTTCCGCTCCTCAAAGGCCACGCCGAGATTCTGCGCATCAGCCCGCAAAGCGCGCACACGCTGGAAATTGCCGCCCTGTTCCGCGACGCGCTCGACGAACGCATCACCCCGGCTGCCGCCTTCGAGACGAGCCTTGCCCTGATGCCGGAAGCCCCCTGCAACGGCTTCTGGCACGGACACGCAGGACACCACCTGATTTCCCCCGAGAACGCTGAACAGTCTCCGGCACCTTCTACGGCAAACACCGTCTCCGCCTCCGCACCACCCGTGACCGAAGCCGCGCCCGCCGCACCGTCCCTGCTGTCTTCCATTGCCCACCTCCTGCCTGCCGGCCTGCGCGCGCAATGCGAGGAACGTTTCAGGAATCTGGTAAAAGGCCCGCATCCCCGCCTGCCCGCCTTCACCGTGCCGGAGCCGTTTGCAAGGATCAATGCCCGCCTGCCCAAGTTCCCGCCCACGCTGGCGCTCACCACGGCGCTCAACCTTGCGCCGGAGAGCATGCTGCCCCGCGCGCCTCTTGCGCCGCTCATCGGGCGACGCCTGTGCCTGCATGTGACGGATGCCGGGTTGCGGCTCGACTTCACGCTCGGCGCCAATGGGCGCTTTCGTCCCTGCCGCGCAGGTACAAAGCCGGAAATGACCATCTCCGCTTCGCTACGCGATTTCATCTCGCTCGCGCTGGGCGAAGAAGATGCCGACACCCTGTTCTTTGCCCGAAAACTGCTGATGGAAGGCGACACCCAACTCGGCGTGCTGGTCAAAAACACGCTCTCCTCTACCCGTTGGAGCGCCTTTACGCGGCAATAAAATCACATGCTTGACTCCCTCCTCCGCTTGCGGGGGAGGGTTGGGGTGGGGGCATTCAGCGCCACTTGCCCCCATCCCAGCCTGTCCAGGGCTGGCTTTGCACCCGCTCGGGAAGCGCTTCGCTGTATATGCGTATTTTCCACAATAAACCGAAACATTCCTTTACGGTCTGTATACGTGTTTTCCGCATCATCTTTATTTTATTGTAGATACAGATGTGTCGGAAAATTTTACAGTTCAGATTTTCTATATATATATATATATATATATATAGAAAATCAATTACTTACACATCCTGGCATAAATTTTGCTTATAAATTCCAGGCTCCACATCACCCTGGTGTGGAACGGTTTTGGACTCAACAGGAAAATCAGCCATGAACAAACTATTTTCTGCTGCACTTCTGGCGCTCGGCGTCACATTTTCTCTTCCGGCTGCGGCGCAAGGCATCGAAACCCAATACGCCCCGCATCTTTACGTCACGGACCCAACCAAGCCAATAGAGATTTATGTCGGAGGACCCTATGGGTGGAGCAACCCAGGCTATGTCAATATACCGGACCCATTTGGCGTATATATCGCCGTGCTTGACATCAACGGGAACATGATCGATGCAGACAGACACCCTTACTACGGAGGCTGGGTTCCGATCTTCATGGGCAGTGGCTGCACAGGTACCAATTGCCTCACAAAAGTAGAACCCTTCTTTAGAGTCCCGCTGTATAACTCGCTGTTTTCTCAAGTCGATATCAATACCTACCAGTTCATCCTTCCTGAAGGCGCTTACGAAATTGTCTTCAAGTGGGAAATTCAACCAACATCGACCAACATCAGGAGGACATATTACAGCGGAGGTAACTTTGCCTATGCCGAATTCACTAAAGAGAACGTAGCCCTCCGTCTTCATTCCGGGCAGGTCACGGATTACAGCGCTCCCCAAAGCACCTGGCAGGCAGGCCACATGGCCAGCCACAGCGTCAACCTTAAACTGACCAACGTCCAGTCTTCACCTCCGGTGATCCCCGAACCCGAAACCTACGCGATGATGCTGGCCGGTCTTGGCGTGATTGGCGCAGTGACTCGCCGTCGCCGCAACAAGCCGGTTTCCTGACCTCCCCTGCAAGGGATGGTACAAAAAAGGGGCGCAAGCCCCTTTTTTGTACGGTGTCAGAAACAAAATCACCTCTTCGGCAACTGCACCACCCGCGTTCCGGCCAGCCTGTCGTGTAAAAAAAGATTGTCGAGATCGAAAAAGGCGTAGAGGATGCCCACGCCCAGGCACAGCACCGAAGGCCATGCCAGCGCATAACGCAGAACGGCGCGCCCCCATGAAAGGTTGCGACCTTCGGCAGTCACCACCCGAAGCCGCCAGGTTCGCATCGCCAGCGTCTGACCGCTCCGACGCCAGTTGTAGATGAAATAAGCGCCAAACATGACCAGGACGTGCAACAGCTCAAGCCACTTCACCCAGACAGGGGGGGGACTCAACTCCAGTTGCGCCAGGATCAGCATCCACGGGAACAAAAAACCGATGGCGAACACGCCGATGAGCAGCATTGAATCGTAAAACATGCCCGCCAGACGGCGGCGCAGGCTGGCAAGTTCAACCACGACGGGGGTTGCCGGAGCGCTGGAAGGCGGTTTTTGGGAATCGTTCTGGGTCATTACGGGATATCCGGTCTCATATTAATCTTATATTAAGCTTCATCGACCTTGACCAACGCCGGAGTGAACTGTAGATTTTCCAGTTCTTCAAAAAACATTGTCGGCGGGTTGAAATGTCACTGACTGGGGCAGAAATTCTAATCAGGTGCCTCCAAAATGAGAAGGCCGAATATGTGTTCGGCTATCCTGGCGGGGCTGTGCTTTACCTTTACGACGCGCTTTTTCAGCAGGACGACATTCGTCACGTCCTGGTGCGCCATGAACAGGCCGCTGTCCATGCTGCCGACGGCTATGCGCGCAGCACCGGCAAAACGGGGGTTGCGCTCGTCACTTCCGGGCCGGGCGCAACCAACGCCATTACCGGCATCGCCACCGCCTACTACGATTCCATTCCGCTCGTGGTCATCTCCGGCCAGGTAACAACCGCCTTCATCGGACAGGATGCCTTTCAGGAAGTCGACACGGTAGGCGTCACCCGTCCCTGCACGAAGCACAACTTCCTCGTGCGCGACGTGCGCGACCTCGCCCTGACCCTGAAAAAAGCCTTCTACCTCGCGCGTAGCGGCCGCCCAGGGCCGGTTGTCGTCGACATTCCCAAGGACGTTTCCATCGCCCGCTGCGAATTCGACGAAAAAGAGTTCTCGAAAGAAGTTTCGATGCGCTCCTACAACCCGGTCATTCGCGGCCACCAGCTCCAGATCAAGAAAGCGGCGCAAATGCTGCTCGAAGCGCGTCGGCCCATGATCTACGCCGGCGGCGGCATCGTACTCTCGGACTCTGCCGAAGGGCTCACCCGCCTCGCCCGCCTGCTGAACGTGCCGGTGACCACCACCCTCATGGGACTGGGCGGCTTCCCGGCCAGCGACCGCCTGTACCTCGGCATGCCGGGCATGCACGGAACCTATGAAGCCAACATGGCGATGCACCACTCCGACGTGCTGCTCGCCATCGGCGCACGGTTCGACGACCGCGTCATCGGCAACGTCGACCACTTTGCTTCCGAGCAGCGCAAGATCATCCACATCGACATCGACCCCGCCTCCATCTCCAAGCGGGTGAAGGTCGACATCCCTATCGTGGGCAACGTCAAGGACGTTCTCGATCAGCTCATCCGCCAACTCGAGTCGAATCCCCTTCCCGCGCAGGAACACACCGCCGAATGGTGGACGCGGGTCGAACAATGGCGCGCACGCCAGTGTCTGGCCTACAAGCCTTCAACCGAGACCATCAAGCCGCAGTTCGTCATCCAGAAACTGTGGGAAGTGACCCAGGGCGAAGCCTTCATTACTTCCGACGTCGGACAGCACCAGATGTGGGCGGCGCAGTACTACCGATTCGACCAGCCCAAACGCTGGCTCAACTCCGGCGGACTGGGCACGATGGGCGTGGGGCTGCCCTACGCGATGGGCGCGCAACTGGCACATCCCGATGCCCAGGTCGCCTGCGTTTCCAGCGAAGGCTCCATCCAGATGAACATCCAGGAACTCTCCACCTGCCGCCAGTTCCGCCTGCCCATCAAGATCTGCCTGCTCAACAACCGCTACCTCGGCATGGTCCGGCAATGGCAGCAGATGTTCCACGGCCAGCGTTACTCCGGCTCCTACATGGACTCCCTGCCCGACTTCGTGAAACTGGCCGAAGCCTATGGTCACATCGGCATCCGCGTCGACAAGCCCGGCGATGTGGAAGGCGCGCTGCGCGAGGCGTTCACCACCTACAAGAACGACCTCGTCTTCCTCGACTTCCAGATCGACCGTTCCGAAAACGTCTATCCGATGATTCCGGGCGGCAAGGGACTCACCGAAATGGTTCTTCCTTCCGAAGATCTCTGAGCCGCCCGCCCCTCTCGCTGAAGCTCAAAAAAAACACCAGGAGCGCATCCCATGCGTCACGTCATTTCCCTGCTGATCGAAAACGAATCCGGCGCCCTGTCCAGGGTGGCGGGGCTATTCTCTGCGCGCGGCTACAACATCGAAACGCTCACAGTCGCCCCCACCGAAGACGGCTCCATGTCCCGGATGACGCTTGTCACCTCCGGGTCGGATGACATCATCGAGCAGATCACCAAGCAACTGAACAAGCTCGTCGACGTCATCAAGGTCTTCGATCTTTCCGAAATTCCCAACATCGAACGCGAACTGCTGCTCGCCAAGGTTCGCGCCACGGGCGCGGCGCGCGAAGAAATGAAGCGCATGGCAGACATCTTCCGCGCCCGCATCATCGACGTCACGGACGCCTCCTACGTGATCGAACTCACCGGCAACCAGCAAAAGCTGGACGCCTTCATTGCCGCCATCGACCCTGCGCTGCTCATTGAAACCGTGCGCTCCGGCGCGTGCGGCCTCGGGCGCGGCGAGCGCGTGCTCAAACTCTGACCCCGCCACACCCGGCGGAATCACTTTTCCCACCTCCACCCATCAGAAGGACCACCATGAAAGTCTATTACGACAAAGACGCCGACCTCTCCCTCATCAAAGGCAAGAAAGTCGCCATCGTCGGCTACGGCTCCCAGGGCCATGCACACGCCCAGAACCTGAACGACTCCGGGGTCGACGTCACTGTCGGCATACGCAAAGGCATCGACAGCTCCTGGGAAAAGGCCCAGGCCGCCGGGCTGAAAGTCAAGGAAATCGCCGACGCCGTCAAAGAGGCCGATGTCATCATGATCCTCCTGCCCGACGAAGTCACCCCGCAGGTCTACAAGGCGGACGTCGAACCCAACCTCAAGAAAGGCGCAACCCTCGGTTTCGCCCACGGCTTCAACATCCACTACAACCAGATCACCCCGCCCAGCGACATCGACGTCATCATGGTCGCCCCCAAGGGTCCCGGCCACACCGTCCGTTCCGAATACCTGAAGGGCGGCGGCGTTCCCTCGCTGATTGCCGTCTATCAGGACAAATCCGGCAAGGCGCGTGACCTCGCCCTCTCCTACGCCGCGGCCAACGGCGGCACCAAAGGCGGCGTCATCGAAACCACCTTCCGCGAAGAAACCGAAACCGACCTTTTCGGCGAACAGGCCGTGCTCTGCGGCGGCGCTGTCGAACTGGTCAAGATGGGCTTCGAGACCCTCGTCGAAGCCGGCTACGCCCCGGAAATGGCCTACTTCGAGTGTCTGCACGAGTTGAAGCTGATCGTCGACCTGATGTACGAAGGCGGCATTGCCAACATGAACTACTCGATTTCCAACAATGCCGAATACGGCGAGTACGTCACCGGCCCGGAAGTCATCAATGAAACCTCGCGCGAAGCCATGCGGGAAGCCCTGATGCGCATCCAGAACGGAGACTACGCCAAGGAATTCATCCTTGAAGGCCGCACCGGCTACCCCTCCATGACCGCCCGCCGCCGCTTGAACGCCGAGCATCCGATCGAAAAAGTCGGCGCCCAGCTGCGCGACATGATGCCGTGGATCAAGGCCAACAAGCTGGTCGATCAGTCGAAGAACTGAGCATGTGCACGTTTGTGACCCCCGGCGGCAACTCCGGGGTTCACAAAACGCCAACACCTGTTAGAATCCCCACCCTTCGGGCCGATAGCTCAGCTGGGAGAGCGCTGCGTTCGCAATGCAGAGGTCGAGGGTTCGATCCCCTTTCGGTCCACCAAGTTACTTTTCAAGCCGTACCATAAAAGACCAGAACACCTGATAGA
>Ga0209737_10000404_pt1 | contig 36766 bp, 45 predicted proteins | sample TergutCu122P3_FD_187284 | JGI IMG/M metagenome (GOLD analysis project Ga0209737, IMG submission 187284) | Cubitermes ugandensis P3 segment gut microbial communities from Kakamega Forest, Kenya - Cu122 P3 (SPAdes) (version 2) | ecosystem: Host-associated > Arthropoda: Insects > Digestive system...
TCTCTGCGGGCGCATTATCCCAGCAGTTACCCTTTCTGCTCATGGAGCAAACCATGCCGTATTCCTTGAGCTGCGCTTGAAAAGCATAGCTTGCGTACTGGCTGCCGCGGTCTGAGTGATGGATCAGACCAGGTGGTGGCCTTCGCGCAGCCTCAAACCGCGAACGGATTTCCCGTACAACGCCACACGGGACGCCGGTTTGGGTCAGGTGGCCAGCGGCGGCGGATACCCGACTTGCAAGGAGTGGTGGGAAACAGGAACCAAAGGTTTGCGCGACCGACTGATCGGCCACGTCGATCCATCGCTGATGTCTGGTCTGCAAGGCTGGCTGTCCAGCAGAAACAGCCAGGATATTGCCGATGCCGCCATCCGGCGACTGGTGAGTCCTGAACAACAATCGCGAACGATGCGTCCAGGCGAGATTTTTCAGGAATACGGATACAGCAGCCGCGATGAAAGCGGGAGCATTCTCAACAATGTGGCGACGACTGTCGGCTTGGGATTCGGAGGGTTCAAGCTGTTTCCTCAGATGAACGCCCTCAGAAGCGCCCTTCCAATGGTTCAAGCCTTTCTGATTATGGCCGTAGTGATCTGCATTCCGATCATCCTGGTGATCAGCACCTACGATCTCAAAGCGCTTATGGTGACGACCTTCGGGCTGTTCGCGCTGCATTTCTGTACCTTCTGGTGGGAGCTGGCCAGATGGGTTGACAGCTCGATGCTGGACGCGCTCTACGGAAATGTCGGGGCTGGTTACAAGTTCGCCTTGTCGCTACCAACGCAATTCGCCAATGATGCTACCGTGACATCCGCGACAATGGTGTTCGTAATGGCCGCGTTGTTTCTGTTGCTGCCGATGATTTTCTTTGCGGCGATGGGGTGGGCTGGCGTGAACGTAGGAAGAGGTATGGAAGCAATGATGACTAAGGGATCGGCATCAGCGGGGAGTGCTGGCGGTCAAGCGGCTGATGCGGCTACGAACGCAGGACAGCGGGCGGTTCTTGGGGGAGGAGGTGCGTTTCTTGGCGGGGTCAGGTCGGGCATGTCGAAGTAAACACTAAGTTGCTGAGGCAAAAAATAAGGGCTGAATTTTCAGCCCTTATTCATCTATCTAATAATCGGGATCATCATAACGATAGCGTGTAGCGTATTTTTCATCGTAAAAATAATATGCGTCAGCTAAACGTTCTTCTTCGTTCTGCTCATCCCAATTTGTCACTTCGACCTGTTGAGGCCGGTTAGCAAGAGCGATCAACGCCCAAAAAATGAGTATGCAAAGAACGATATAGGCAGCAACAAATGCAAGGACTGCAAGAACAGCGAGTTTCATAATCAGGAAGAAGATCCGTGTGGCCCTGAAACCAAACGACGGGTAGGCTCTGCCGGCACGACGCGCAACACCCAGCTCAAACTGGTTGAGCTTGTCCCAACCCCGCCGTATCGCTCTTCCGGCACGGTGGGCAAAGCCTGGTTTGCGGGTTCTGGTGTTCATTTTCGTGTCCTCTTGTTGCCTTTTTAACATAATGCTGGCGGCAAACGCAAGAGATTTGATAAAAAAGTTGGCGGGGTTGACGTAGTAACAAAGCTGTAATAACATTCTTTCATGAAAACCCGATTTGAGTGGGATCCAGAGAAGGCGAAAAGCAATCTCAAAAAACATGGCGTGAGCTTCGAAACGGCAACCCGTGTTTTTGCTGATCCGTTCGCACTGGTCGAGCAAGATCGCATTGAGAATGGCGAGCAGCGTTGGCAAACTTTGGGCATTGTGGAAGGACATCTGTTACTGCTAGTGGCGCACACTATTCAAGATGACGAGGCCGAGGGCGGGGAAAGCACCGAGGTTATCCGCATCATTTCGGCACGTCGCGCCGATCCAAAAGATAGGAAACGATATGAGCAAAATTACCCGCTATGAAGTTGATTTGAACAACTTGCCGCCTCTGACGGCCAAGCAGAAAGCCGAAATCAAGGCGCTGGCCGCGATGCCTGATGACCAGATCGACCATAGCGACATTCCGCCGCTTGATGATGCGTTCTGGCAAAAGGCCGTACAGAATCCGTTTTACAAACCCACCAAAACGTCAACAACAGTGCGAGTTGATTCGGATGTGCTGGCGTGGCTCAAGCGCTACGGCAAGGGCTATCAAACGCGATTGAACGCTATCTTGCGGGAGGCCATGATCCGCTCACAGAAGGCGTGCGCAAAATGATGGCTGCGCTCTAGCCATGATGACGATGAACACCTCCCTTCCAGAAAGCATGAAAGCCTTTGTCGATCGCCAGGTCGATCAGGGCGGATTTGGTACGAGCAGCGAACACGTCCGGGAGCTGATCCGGAAGGATCATGATCGCGCCAAGCTGAGAGAAGCTCTGCTAGTCGGCGCGACTTCTGAGCTTCTTGAGCCAAACGAAGTGTTCTTCGAAGATCTCCGGAAGTACGCTCGAAAGCGAGCGAAAGAACTCGGACGATGAAGCGGGCACGTTGGCGTAGAGCGGCCATGAAGCACCCCGACAGCGACATTCCCGCCGGTACGCTGCGCAACATTGAAAAGCAGGCGGGATGGAGGTAGCATACGATGCGTTTTCCCGTTGTTCTGCACACCGATGATGGCGTTCGCTACGGCGTCACTGTCCCTGATCTTCCAGGCTGCTTTTCGGCGGGTGACACGTTCGATCAAGCTCTTGAATGCGTGGTTGAGGCCATTGAACTGCACTTGGAAGGGCTGACCGAAGATGGATCCAGCGTTCCGGTTCCGCGCCCTGTCGCAGATCATCTGCCTAATCCTGACTACACCGATGGCGTTTGGGCGGCGGTAGATGTGGACGTTTCGCGTTTCGATGGACGGGCAGGCCAGAAAAGAATCGCCGACTTGCTGGCGTTACCTGGCGCGGAAAGCATTGAGCTTGAGATTCCCTCGTTGCGAGACGTTGCCCGTTCGGCGGACTTGTCCTGATGTTTATCCTGGACACCAACGTAGTCTCCGAACTGCGAAAGACGCGGAAAGGAAAAGGGGATAAACGGGTTGGACAATGGTCTGACAGCGTTGAGGTATCTGATCTTTATATTTCAGCGGTTACGATTCTGGAACTGGAAATCGGTGTGTTGTTAGCCGAGCGGAAAGACTCCGCGCAGGGCGCAGTACTTCGCACATGGCTGAACAACCATGTGCTGTCGGCTTTCGAAGGTCGCATTATCCCTGTGGATGCCGCAGTCGCACAGCGGTGTGCAAAGCTGCATATCCCCAACCCCCCGCCTCTGCGCGATAGCATCATCGCTGCCACGGCGCTCGTGCACGGAATGACCGTGGTCACCCGCAATATCCAAGACTTTTCCAAGGCCGGCGTTAGCATTATCAATCCTTGGGAAGCTCCCGGACGCAGTAAGCATTGAATGGAAGCGGAGGGTTGGCGATAAATCCACGCAGTCAAAGGATATTCAAGCTGCGCTGAAGTTGGCGCGGCAACTGTAAGAGAGGGCATGATGGGAACCACCAAACTCCGCAAATGGGACAGCGCCGAACACCTCAAAACCGAGGAGGACATGGTGTTGTATCTGGAAGCCTGTATGGAAGAGGCTGGTGACGATGCTGCGTTCATCGCCAAAGCGCTTGGCACTATTGCCCGCGCCAAGGGCATGTCGCAGCTTGCCAGGGAAACCGGCCTAGGCCGTGAAAGCCTCTAAAAAGCGCTCTCTGGCGATGGTAATCCGAGCTTTGGAACCATTTTGAAGGTTCTCCACGCTTTGGGTATCAAGCTACAACCGCAAGCTGCCACAAATCCATGATCATTGACAACCCTCTCTGACTTTTTGAGCAACCTGCTAAGCGGCCTCCTTATGAAGCGTTAGTGATCGTGATACACGGACACCCTTTGGCAACTTCAGCTCGTTAGGTGTTATCAACACCTCGGTTCCCTTGTATCGCCATTGGGCGCTGTATTGCAGCTCGAAACGAGATTTTTTGAACGTTCTGTAGATTTTTCTGATTTCCGGGATGTCATCGTAGGTGATAAGCCACGGTTGCTTGATGCCGGAAACTAACTGTCCGATGTGAAAGTGATCCGCAAATTTGTAGTGGTTTTTGTACAGCCCTTTTCCTTTTTCGTAGTATGGAGGATCAAGATAAACCATCGTTTTCTTTGGCAGTTTTGGCAATGTCGCATGTATAAAGTCAAAAGCGTCTTCCCAATAAAGGGAAACCCTGTCCGCAACCCCGCCAATTTTTTCTATCCTTCCAATCAGTGCCTTTTTGTTATAGCGTGCGTCTAACCGCCATTTACCAAGCTGCTCTTTTCCCCCAATGACGCCACCTTTAATAATACCGGAGCGGTTGGTTCGGTTAAGAAAAAACGTGGAAAAAGCCAGGTCAAAAATATCAGCATGAAGATCGTTTTGAACCGCTTTCTGTCTATTCCACTCTTCGATGGTAACTTCGGTTTCTTCAATACGTTGACAAAACGCCGCTGTGTTATGAAGGACGGTATCCCAAAAAGCAAAGATCGACCGATTTAGATCATTGATGTGAACGTGAGAAACAACCCCGTTCAGAAGAAGAGTTATCGCAATACCGGCTCCCCCGGCGTAAGGCTCTACATAGTGTCCGTCGGTCAAGCCATTAAGCTCGATGACTTCTTTCATAAAACCGGAGAGACGGCCTTTCCCGCCGGGATAACGAAGTGGGGTGTCGAAAGGCATAACTACCTCGCAGAAAGTGTCTTGGTAGCTATATAACAGGTTTTTAAAAAAATGGCCAGCTTTTGCGTCTATCTTAGTGCGTCATATATTTTTTCAAAAAAGGGCTGCCAGCGATCCCATATCCTTTTGATTTCTTCATCTGAGGGAGACACATCCTTGTTGTGGATCATATCGTGCAAGCTCTGCACGGAGTGCAAGTAATCGTCACCGCTTATCGCTTGCCGGGCTGTCCGTAAAGAGTGGGTTTTGCCTTTCGGATCGAGATGGTTCAACACTTGTCCGATTTTTTCTGATAAAGAAATCCCAACATCCGTCCATGCGGTTTTCCCTTTGTCAGTATGGCTTTGCGGGAGAGGGACTTGTTTTTCCTTCAGGTAATGGTCAACGCTTAACTCAAGGAAGACTCGCGACAAAAGCGCACCGCAATTTGTAAATGAGGGAACAGGAAGTTCTCTTGCTTCACGATACAGTTTTGAGAGACGCGGCTCTTTTATGTAAAGAGATCGGTTGCGCCCAGGAGGAGCGAGTGTTGGACGCTTCGTAGAGTCCGCGGCTTGGCGTGTGCCACGCGAAGGAGGCGTGTTACTTGGGAGGGTGTTTTTAGATGCTGTTGAGCGAGATGATGATGGAAATCGCTCGGCGAAGTCGTCTATGAACGCAGCCATATCTTCTCTGGCGATGATCTTTTGTATGGGGAAATCTTTTTCTGCCAGCTTTTCCATAATACATTGCAGCAGAATGACCCCCTCCTCTTCTGAATGTCTGGTAAAAGAAATGGGCGGTTTTCCGGAATTCTTATACTTCGGGTCGACGATGACACCCAAACGGCTCTTAAAGTATTCTCTTTGAAGAACACGATCTATGCTTGTCGTTCGCTTCTTCAAGCTTTTTTCCAACTCGCTGGTCAACCTCCCTTTTTTACGAAGGTAATCAAGGGCAATTGTTGACCTGCGCGTGTACCCTTCTACTGTTTCTGCGCGTCTTGCGTTTCCAAGAGCATCCCATTGAATAAGCCCTCTTCCTTCCAAGGTTTGATGCTTTCTGTCAGCCCATTTCTGAGTGGCCGCTTTGTTTTCAAAAACGACACAATCAACATTTGAAATAGGTTTCTTTTCGAATCGAGCAGAAAGACTCTTGAAGGCTGAATAAAGCGGATGGTCTGAAATAAGTTCTGGTTTATGCAAAAGCAACAGAGCGGTAATGCGGCGATTTCCTTCACAAACAATATATCTGTCCGCCTTTTTGGGATTGGGGATTACCATCGGCTGTTCTGACGGATTTAACTCACCGTGCGTAATAATGTCTTCTGCCAAATTGACCAGTTTCTTCTGCTGATCTTCAAGCATCGTCAGCAACGTGTCTTTTTGGCTATCGCTAGGCTCAAGTCGGAAATTCTCGGTATCCAGATCAAGTTGAGAGATGGGGATGCTTTTTCGATAATGTTTTTTTGGCATTGTTCGCTCCGTTGCTTCGGTTATCTGGGTAGTTTTCATGGCATTCGCTGCGCCGCATGCTTGACTCGCTGGATTTCCACGACACACGCCCTGTACAACACAAGGTAAAAAATCAGGTGATTCCGATGAACAACCAACTCACGCACATTCACTTCTACCAAGCCTTAGGCTTTGGGCGCAGTTCTTCACGCTCCCGGTGTTCTGCACGCCTAACATGAAAGCTCAATCGTGGTTACGAGGGAGAGCCGCGCGTAGCTCAGAGATTTGTGCGTGTAGTACAGGCAGGTCGCTCCGAATCGTCTTCCAGATCGCCAAAACGAGATCATGATTTTATGATAGAGCAGTACTGTTTAGAAAGCAAATGCGGCTGACAAGCTAGAATAGACGATTGACATGGTTGACATTTCTCCCCATATTGTGAAAAATACCCATCAGGACAGCCATCGTTGATGGCACCTGCCCAGCAGCCGACAGGCTGCGAACCCAAAGACCCGCACGCTCCAGGAAGTCGGGTCGGACGTGAAAACGTTTGGAGCTTGATCTACACCCTCGTTGGGAGGCTTCCCAACAGGGAACCTCCCGTCTTTTCAATCACAGGAGGTTCTCATGGGAGCACCAGCGGTAGATTTACCCGATTTACCCACGCAACGCTTGGTCAGAGCTGGATTCAAACCTGAACAAGCCGAAGCCGTGGTAAAACTGATGGAACTGAAAATGCAAAGTCTTTTAACTCAGGAATATCTCGATTTGGCACTTGGTCGGTTTGCCGACCAGGTGAAGGCGGATATTTCTGCGGTACGGCAAGAAATTGTCGATCTACGGTCGGAGACAAAGCAAGAGATTGCCGAGCTTCGTACCGAGATGAAAGACATGAAGCGAGAACTCAAAGACGACATCAAAGATGTCCGAAATGAGCTTGCTCTTGGGTTTGCTCACGTCAAACTGGATGTTTCGGAACGCCATAACAAGCAATTGCTATGGATGGCCGGAATTATCGGTTTGGCGCTTGCTGCGGCTCGTTTGCTTTTCTCCTTCTAATCAGTCGCCTTTCTCATCCACCCTGACGGGGAAATACTCCCCGGAACGGGTCGTGTTTCTCCGTCGCTTTTCTTTGGAGAAACACTATGTCCACCACATTTACCCCTGTCCGGCCTTCGGCCTTGGGCATCATGCTGCACACTTCCGGAGTTTTGATCGGAAGGGTGTGCAGGTTTTCTCTTGATCTGGTTCGTGAGGCAGCAAGGAGTAAGGGCGCTCATGCACAGAAAAAGGGTTGTTCACAACAAAGACCTGCTCCGGTTCCCAAGCCGGAAAAAGTCTTTACGCTGGAGGAAATCAGAAACATTCCGACAGTTCTACGTCGCGCCGGCGTCGATCAGGAAGAATGGTACAGGACTCACGTTCTGGATTCCGACGATGAATACTTCAAAGCCTTAAGAGAGAAGTATTCAGACAGTACTACGCTACGTCGCGCTGGTATTGACAACTCGTTTTTTTAACGGAGAACACATGAGCAAAACTCAACTAGACGGGCTTGATGACCTTGTTCCCGATGTTGCGAAAGGTAAACGTGACGTTGGCTATTTGAGCACCGGCGAGAAGCTGTATGTGTTTCTTGCTGCCAACCGGATGGATTTACTTGAGCAAGAGGGCTACACCATCGTTGAAGCGCTCCATCGTCTCGGACCAGAATGGTTGCGCGAACTCATGATCCGCTGGAGGAATCGCGGCAACCCAAAGCAAATCGGCTGAAAAGCCTTTATCCACCAACAACCCTGACCATCCCGGTCAGGGTTTCTTTTTTTCACCAAGTCACCAAGGAGATTTACCATGATTCAACTACCCGGCCAGTTGGCCATTCGCACCATTTCCGGTCGCAACGGAGATTTCAACGTAGGACGGCTTGCCACATCGATCGGCGAATTTGTGATTAAAGACGCCATGCTCGACCAGTATAAGGAAGGCAAGTACCAGGGCAATTTCGCCATCTACGAAATCAGCCCTTCTTACTACACCCACGCTGGCCGCTTGGTCGTCGAAATCCGCGCCAAGCTGGATAGTATGTCCCTGGACGACGTGGACGATCTGACCAGCGAGGAAGTCGAACAAATCGAGAGCACGGTTCAAGATCCGCTCGATGAGGAACGACAACAGCCAGCCAAGGCAAAAGCTGAACCACCGGTCGCGGACGATGAAAAGCCTTTCGGAATGGAGGAAGAAGCGATCACTGAGGCGGCCACCGAGGAAAACCCGGATGAAGCTCTTTTCGGGATTCTCTGGCCTCTGGGTGATTCTGTTCGGCTCGATGTCACCGTCGATCGTCAGATTCTTCGTTCACAAACCAAGCGGCTGGAACAGTTGGGCTATGCGTTGGATTTCAAAACCCAGTGCTGGAACAAGGCCGTAAGTTTTTAACCTGCATTCACCTTTTCAACCCCGCCGGGTTTTCTCCCTGCGGGGAAATCCGGCCATTTCTATGGAGAACATCATGGGATGGTTATTCTACGCAAAGAGCAAAGCTCAGTTGATCAATGACCTAACGTCACCTACTGAAGACGCCGAATCCAGGCTTGAGACTGTGGCTTATGAACTCAACGCTGACGGCGGTACTTTGTGGGCAGTGTTAAAACTCATCTACAAAGATCGTGACAACTATTCAGAAACGTTTATCGCTTGTCACCTGTTGGATGATCACAAAGGTCTATGGGGCTTCCAGTCGATTGATGAAGATGCTCATCCTTTCTACTTCGACTGTCCTTTACGGTTTCTGGACATGGCTCAACACCACACCTGCGAAAAATGGCGAAAAATGGTGAGACAGTGGCACCGTGAAAACGGCATAGCCACGTCAGCCAGCGCCATCGCGTAGTTTCAATTTTTCACCCTATGGGGCGAGTTTTGCCCCAGGGCAAAACCGCCTCTTTCTTTTTGGAGGTTTGTTATGCCTAAAGCTGTTCTTTGCTCCATTCAGGAGCTACCTGACCTGGTTGTCGATTCCTGTATCACCGACAACTCCTGCAATCTGATTTTCTGCTCGATCTGGGGACGGGATACCGCCATCCAGGAGATTCTGGCAAGTTCAGCCGAGGAAGCAAAGAAACTCACTGGTTGGGCAGATGGCGATAACGATAACTCGCTGGAAATAACAACCCGCGAATCGTTCATTGTCTGCCAGCTTACCAATGATGATGGCGCTCCTCGAACGGCTTATTTTAGCGACTGGATTTTAGCGTAGTCTTTTTCACTAGCAGCATTTACTCAACCCTCACGGGCATGTCTTTTCCCGCAGGGGAGGCATGTCCGCCTTCTTTTTGGAGATACAACATGCAAACCATTGACGCAACCCTGGGAAGTATCCAGACCCCTCTTAACATCGGCCTCACCCAGTTCATCGACGAATTCGGCGATGGCCTGATGGAGTCTCTCAACCGCTCGAATCCACCCGTTTATACGGGCATGGCCACGCCGGCGCATTTTTCGCGCCAGCGGGTCATGGAATCGTTGAAACGAAAACCGTTTCCGCCACAAGCGGAAGTGGTGCAGACCGTTCTCTCGCTCCTTCTGGACAAGGGAGAACGAGCTGCCATTATCAACGCGGAGATGGGTACCGGTAAGACGATCATGGCGATTGCAGCCGCAGCCGCCATGAAAGCCGAAGGCTATCGACGCACCCTGGTCATCGCGCCGCCGCATCTGGTTTACAAGTGGCGACGTGAAATCCTCGAAACCGTCCCGGATGCCCGCGTCTGGGTGCTGAACGGACCCGATACTCTGGTCAAGCTGTTGAAGCTCCGAGCGGAGCTGCAACTTCCTTACGATGACCGCCAGGAGTTCTTTGTTCTCGGACGTATTCGGATGAGGATGGGGTTCCACTGGCGGTTGGCTTACAACCGCCGGCGAGGTAAAGGCCAGATCGTCAACGTTGCTTGCCCGGACTGTGGAACGTTAATCCGCGATCAGGAAGGCAACGCTATACCGGAGCCGGTTTTTCTGGAAATAGAAAAACGCTGTAAATGTACCAAGTGCGGAGGGCCGCTGTGGACGCTCATGCGGCCACGGCAGACCGACCCGAATGATCGCCGGAAAACCCTGCTCAAATCCATGTGCAGGATTCCGACCATCGGCGAGATCCGCGCCGGCAAACTGGTTGACCAATTCGGGGAGGAATTCCTGTCCTCGATGCTGGCCGACAACGTTCATGAATTCATCAACCTGATGGACGCGAAGGGCAAGTTTGTATTCTCTGACCGGCAGGCCAATCGCATGGAACGTGCGCTGGCCACGCTGGAGTTCGGATGGGGCGAGGGAGGCTATCAGCCAACCGAGTTCATCAAGCGGTATTTACCCGATGGCTTTTTCGACCTGCTGGTGGTCGATGAAGGCCATGAATACAAAAACTCTGGTTCTGCCCAGGGGCAAGCGATGGGCGTGCTGGCCGCGAAGACCCGCAAGGCGATTCTGCTGACCGGCACCCTGATGGGCGGCTACGCAGATGATCTGTTCTTCCTGTTGTTCCGGGTTCTGACCGATCGCATGATCGAAGACGGATTCCGACCCAGAAGGAACGGCAGTCTGGCGTCCGCTGCATCGGCGTTCATGATGGAGCACGGCGTCCTCAAGGACATCTACACTGAGCGAAACGATGAATCGCACCGAACCGCCAGGGGCAAGAAGCTGTCCGTCAGGACGGTGAAGGCTCCCGGCTTCGGCCCGAAAGGCATTCACCGCTTCGTCCTTCCGTTCACCGTATTTCTGAAACTCAAGGACATCGGAGGCAACGTGTTGCCACCGTACACCGAGGAGTTTCGGGAAATTGCCATGTCGCTGAAGCAGGATCGAGCCTACACGGCTCTCTCCGCAGACCTGACACGGGAACTGAACCGGGCGCTGGCCAAGCGCGATACGACCCTCTTGGGCGTCGTATTGAACGTTTTGCTGGCCTGGCCGGACTGCGCTTTTCGACCGGAGGTTGTCAAACACCCTCGAACCAGAGAATTGCTGGCATCCGTGCCGGTGATTTTCAGGGACGAGGAGCTGATGCCGAAGGAGAAGGAACTGATCGACATCTGCCTGGAAGAGAAAGCCGCTGGCCGCAAGGTACTGGCCTACTCGATTTACACCGGAACGCGGGACACCACGACACGGCTCAGGAAGGCGCTGGAACAGGCCGGATTGAAGACGGCGGTGTTGCGAAGCACCGTGGACACGTCCAGACGCGAAGACTGGATTCTCGATCAAGTTGATCGGGGAATCGACGTGCTGATCTGCAATCCCGACCTGGTGAAAACAGGTCTGGATCTTCTGGACTTCCCGACCATCGTCTTCCTCCAGACCGGCTACAACGTTTATACGTTGCAGCAGGCCGCTAGGAGGTCCTGGCGAATCGGGCAAACGAAGCCGGTGAAGGTGATTTTTCTGGGGTATCAGGGCAGCTCGCAAATTGCGTGCCTGAAGCTGATGGCCAAGAAGATCACGGTGTCGCAAAGCACCTCCGGCGACATCCCGGAGTCGGGTCTCGACTCGCTCAACACCGACGGCGACAGCGTGGAGATGGCGCTGGCGCGCCAACTGGTCACTGACAAAAATCTAGCCAAAGCCGCGCAGCACCCTTCAAAGCCCTGAGAAATCGGGGCTTTTTTCTTGTGCATAACGATTGTTCAAGTGGTTATCCACAAGATTTGGGGATAACCCAACAAAAAAACGCTTTTGTACTTAAAAAAGCTTGACGCCAAATTCTTGAGCCACGTAATAATTCCCAAAGCAACTAAGATCGCAATCACACAAAAGAAAATTTTCCTCAACCTGTCTTTCAAACCTCTGCGCACCAACCCAAAAGCAGCCCACCGCGGTTTGTTTCGCATGGAATTAACATGTTCCATTAAATTTTTATTTAACCGTTCTAATTCTGTTATTGCCCTTTTTTGGCGTGTGTTTTCATGGCGCAATTCTTTTAGGTGATCAATGAAACAAAGCTCTTTGATGTTTTTCTTCCAAGAGTCGTCGCGGTTTTTTAACTTCTTTGGAGACGTAGGGCGAGATCTTCCTGTACGTTTTCCATCATCGTAATAGTCGAATTCAAAGCCAAAACTTTCCCAAAAAGCATTGCGTCGATCCCTTTCAAGATTATTAGTTTCTTTTTCCAGTTTTATGGGATGGACTTCGGCATCAGGCCACTGTTGCAACCACTTTATAACCTCATTTTGGAGGTATGTTCCAACGCGATGACCTCGAAGCTCTTCCGGGTCGACGAAGACACCCCCGTTCTGAATTGCTGTATTGGTTACTGATACTTTTTTGCTGTCTGTATGACGTGTAAAAACATATGATCCGGAAAAGCTACCCCCTTCTTGAGGAGTTTTTTGCTCTTCGATAAGCACGTAATAAAAAGTTATAGCCGCGCTTAAGAGTTCGCCGTTTTCATTGCGTTCGTGTTTTTCTTCGCGTTCTACAAGCAGCCATGCAATAGGATCGCCATCGGGCTTATGGCGATCTCGCACTTCCAAAACGTAAATGCGTGGTTTGCTGCCTTTTAAGTAGCTAAAAGAAGGAGGGGTGATGCTCATTTCTGCTTCCTGTCTATGATATTATTCCAATCTTACATCAAACCGACAAGAATAAACACCGTCGTTCCCGCCTTTACGAGAAAGGCGATCTTTGATTCTTGCCTTTTTGAAAGAAAAGGGAATTAGATGTACTTTTTTCGCCACTCCCAAGGCGGTACAGGTTTTCCACCACGCCACAAACCCAAACGCTGTCGGCGAGCATCTTCCTCGGCTTTCCGGTAGCGTTCAGCGTTTCCAGCCCTTTGATCCTTGGCGTACTGTTTATACCACCAAGCCATTCCGACCTTGATCTGTTCAAGGCCAGCATCTAGCGTCTTGGGGCATGGTCTGGTCACACAGGACGGCTCGGCCACCATGACCACGCCCAGGATACGCTCGTAGTGATCCCTCTTGTCCCAGATCACATCTACCTCTTTCCCGAAAACCAGGCGTGACAGGCTTTCCGTGGAGCGCCGTCCGAAGGGTTGCCGACGCTCCGGCGCGTCGATCCCCAATAGGCGCACCTCGTGCCGAATCTTCCGAGCATCCAAAACCGTGATGCTGTCTCCATCACTGATGCCAATCACTTTTCCCGTTAACATCCCCGCGTGCGATGTCGCGCAAGAAGCTGCGAGAAGCAAAAACAGAAAAAAGCGAAGCGCTTCGACCAAGAGAAATCCTTCCAATCGTAACCTATTGAACCACCACCCATTTTATAAGCATACGAGTCATTTTGGGAGCGGTACGGCAAGCGTTCCGTCCTCAGCGCCACCGAGCCAGTCGGCCAGCAGTGGCACATGCGGCGGGATCGCCTTTCCCCCTGCTATACAACGAGGTGGAGCGATCTGAGAGCCGTCAGAGGCGAAAAGCCGCCGGAAGGCATGTCCTACTTGAGTAAAACACGGTGTTATACTAGAATAGGACTTATAGCTAATAGGAGGCTCTCATGCTTCAAACCCTACGCAAAGCTGGCGGTTCGCTTGTAATGACCGTACCCAAGGCATTTATAGACCAGAACGACCTGGGTGAAGGCTCCCAGGTTGAGCTTCATCTCTTGGGCAAGAAGATGACCGTTGAGGCACCGACTCGACCGCGTTACAAGCTGACCGATCTGATGGCAGAAATGCCGGAGGGGTTGCCGCTTGTCGAAGGCTGGGATGAAATGCCCGCCGTTGGACTGGAGAACCGGTGATGGCGTACCTGCCGAACCGTGGCGACATCGTTTACCTCGATTTCGACCCGTCCTCCGGTCAGGAGATGAAAGGCCCGCACTTTGGCCTTATCTTGAGCAGCAAGGTTTTCAACCAGCGAGGGCTGGCGATGATTTGCCCGATTTCTCAAGGTGCTGCCGCGGAGGCTCGTACCTACGGGACTGTCGTTACGCTAATGGGAGCGGGCACCGATACCCAAGGCGCGGTACATTGCCACCAGTTGAAATCGCTGGATTGGCGGACACGGAGAGTACGCCTGAAGGAGACAGTGCCACAGCACATCGTTGATGAAGTCTTGGCAAGAATCGAATCCATCCTTTTTGATTGACGCCGACCGCAGGCGGGAAAAATAGTTGTAACCAGGATGTGCATCAATTTCCAAGCCGTTCGCAAAAAGAACCTGATCGAGGACTTCGGCCTCGATGTTCCCGATGATTGGGACTGGCCGGAGGAAATCTGGCAGGACATGGCGGCTCCGATCATCGTCGATCAAGGATCCGGGCTGACACCTCTCTTGGCGTCCTACGGCATGATTCCAAAGAACCACATGCCGCCAGGCGTCCGCATTACGACCATGAACGCACGGTCTGAAACCGTAGGATTCAAACCATCTTTTCGAGATGTGTGGATACAGTTTCAGTTCTGCCTTGTTCCGATGCTTGGCTTTTACGAACCGTGCTACGAATCTGGTCGCGCCGAGCGCATGATGATCGGCGTCGCCGGTGGCGGCTCATTCGCCGTTGCCGGCCTCTACCGTGTCTGGGAATCCCCGAATGAAGAGCCGAGCTATTCTTTCACGCAATTGACCATCAACGCAGACAGTCACCCGCTCATGAGCAGGATGCACAAGCCAGGAGATGAAAAACGCAGTTTGGTCATTCTTCCGAGAGAGAAATACGGAGATTGGCTCAGATGCCGTAGCGCAGTCACTGCGCGTTCCTTGCTGACTATTTTCCCAGGGATACAGATGGTTTGCACCAACTTGGGGACGTACAAAAAAGCCACCCCGGTTTCCCAGGGTGGTTTGGTTTAAGTCTTTCGATCTTCAATCTGCGTGATCACGTTGCGTTCAATCCGGACTCGATCACCGAGCCGAAGAACCTGATTGTTGAGAGGCTGTTCGGCAGCGAGGTAAGCACCAGAATCGGTGCGTACTGTCACAACCACCCGATCTCGGGAAACCCTCTGCGCAGCATTTCCTGCGACAGGCGGCTTCTGAGCGTTAAGCATCTCAATCTTGGTCACTGTGCCATATTCAACACGAGCAACCCGCTGGTTTTGAGAAGAGTAATTAGCCTGATAAACGGGCGTTCTTACTGTTACTGTGCCATGAACAGGAACCGGGACATACGTCGCGCAGCCTGAAAGACCGAGACAAAAAAACAGGATAACTGCACCAGTGATTTGGTGGGTTTTCATGGTGGAACTCCTTTCAAGAAAAAGACCCAGGAAAGGAGGATTCGCCCTTGCGGGAGAAAACTCCCTGCAAGGGTCGGTGAGGATCAAGCTCCAAACGTTTTCACGTCCGACCCGACTTCCTGGAGCGTGCGGGTCTTTGGGTTCGCAGCCTGTCGGCTGCTGGGCAGGCGCCATCAACGATGGCTGTCCTGCCAGCATTATTGAACCACTGCCGGAGTGCTGTCAACAAAACAGGTTGCCTGTCTCTGCATCAAGAATTCGACTCTGCAACTGTGCCAACTCCAAGAGTTCTTCCAAACGGCTGAAACGGCCTTCAAAGGGCTTTAAGGGAATGGTTCAGAAGGGTAAGAGACCCTACCCTGAAAAGGCTGGAGCTGCGCTCGAACCCCAAAAGGTTTGCGAGGGAAAAGGCTTCGAGGCCGCGTTGCGACCTCGATCATTGTGCCAGCTTGAAAACCGAAATACCCACAATCGCTTTATGTGTTGCGAATAAAAATAAATTCCTGCATCATCCAAACGTCTCGAAAGAAGACACCGCTCAAGTTGGCGGATTAGTTTCGTTGGGGGATGGGTGACACGCTTTGGCGTGTCCGATTGTGATTGAACCATCTTGAGAGGTATTGAATGAAACAGAAGTCGAAGATTTTTCTTTGCGCACTCCTTGGATTTTCCCTTGCTGCCTGCGGCGGCGGCGGCGGCGGTGGCGGAGGTGGCGACGATCCAGGCGGCGCGCCGGGCGCCAGAAAGCTGTTGAGCAAGATCGTGAAAGACGGGAAAGAGATAGCGAGCTACCGCTACGACAGCTTCAACCGCGTCACATCGAGAACCGAGGATAACGGCGTGATGCCGAGAAGCGTCCAGACCATCGAATACGAGGGTAACGATCCTCGCCCGTCGCTGGTGAAAAACGAAGGCGGAACTGCTGCAACCTATCCGTACACCCGATATTCGTATGGCGAAGCCTCCTACAGAGGCGCACTCACCAAGTATTACCAGACACAAGACCTGGATAACAACAGGAATCCTGTTTTTCAAGGGTACGTCGTTCGCCACTACCTGAATTCAGTCGATCGGGTATTTGCCGTCGGGGTGCCTGGAGCTGGTGACTTTGCTGAACTCTATTCCTACGACAGCCGTGGCAACTTGACCAAGGTTACTGTGGCCTATACCGGCTGGGGCAACGATGAGACATGGGAATTCACCTACGACAACATGAAAGGGGCTATATCAGAAACGGCCACGCCGTTCTGGTGGTGGAGCGGTACGATGGGGCCGAACAACCCCACAAGCGTTACCTATACTGAGCGCACGGTTGGCATCACAACAGGAAAAGCGCACCGCACCTTCAGCTACACCTACGACAGCGCCGGTTACCCCGTCAAGTGTACCGGCAGCGGAGACGCGATCGCCGGAGCCTACGGATCAGCGGAAGGAACTTTCGAATACATCCTAGCTCACTGAGCTGAAGCCATGATGATGAGAAAGGCAGCAGGATTCCCTGCCGCCTTTCTCTGAACCGCCCGTTTTGGAAAAACTATTTATCTGGCTGAAACGGGTAAAGACGCCGAGTTTTCCAGTCGTGGTAGCGCAAAGGGTCGAATACCCGCCCAACAGCTCTACAAAACTCCCATTCCGCCCTGAACGCTTCGGCGGTTTCCGCCGCATGCCGCTCATCCTCTGGTGTAATCGTCTTGACATTACCAACAGAAAACGTTTTGAGATGGTGTTTCCCGAACCGGTCCGTCCAACCAACACTAAAGCGCAGATACTGCCAACGTTCGATTTTGCGATAACTGCGAGTGATGCCAACCCGATCCCATGATTGTTTGCTCTTGTTCCTCTTCGTAACGGGAGGCTTCAGAAACGCGCGTTTGGCTTTTTCAGCCGCCAGCTCGGCCAGCTTGGCATCGCGCCATTTCACGGCCTCGGCAAGTGCTGGTCGCTCGCCTTGCTTCGACCAAGCAAAGGACGCGGAATATTCACGACCGCCTCGCACGATCCGTACCTGATAGGCGTCCCAATTTGGAATGGTGACGTGCTTCGGCAAAATACTACGATGAGCGCGGGTCATGCCGAAAATTCTACCTGTTTTCCACCGACCGATCCATCCTCTGCACGGCCTCCCAACGCTCATCTTCATCATCATGCAGATAGTCCGAGGTCGTCTTGATGTCGGCGTGTCCCATGTTCTCCTGAACGATTTTCACGGTCGCCCCGGAGGAAAGCAACCTGCTGCCGTAGGTGTGCCTCATCCAATGCGTGCTGGCCTTTTGGAAACGAGCTTTGTCCTTGCCTTCCTGGCAATCGCCAACGCACTGGAACAGCCCCTTGACGATCCGCCCAAGCCTTGATGTGCTGAGACACTGCATTGGGTCAATCTCCTGCCAATCACGGGGAATTGCTGCAACCATCGGTGTTTCCGGTGGACAGTGCTGTGGCAGTGCCAGCAGCCCTCGTCCGGTCAGATAACGAGCCAGCTCGTCCATCGCAGAATCCGGCAGCGGAACATCGCGCTGCCGTAGCCCTTTTCCGAGAACCGTCAGCCAATACTGATCGCCGCGCCGACTGAAAGCGCCCAGGCGCAAAGAAGCCATCTCAGCCAGCCGGACACCGGTGAGAATCCCGAACAGGGCAATGAACCGCTGGCGAGCCAGGCGAAGCGCGGCCTCGCCGACGGCTTCGTTTTCCCATTGATCCAGCAGCTCGCGCATCAGAGCGATCTGCTCACGAGTGAACGCCCGACTGATGTTGATCGCTCGACCATCAGCGGCCACGACTTTCAGCGGTCGCAGGTTGACCAGCGCCCAGGGATTCATGGCCAGATACCCGACCTGGACAAGCCAGTCCATGCAGGCCCGCGCGATCCCGCAAGCCTGCAAGGCGCTGCGGCGCGACAGCGGTTTTCGTCCAGGGTCGGACAGCATACGGCTCAATACAAACGCCGAGAGCTGACTGACGGGAAACCAACCAGGTGACAATCTGTCGAGCCTGGACGGCGCCCAAACGGGACACCGCCTTCACCCAGACACCTTCCGGCAGCTCTCGTGGTTTACCGTACCAGCGGACGCCGTACCTATTCAGCGCCTCGGCGATGAGCCGAAGCGAGGTGTAGCCGGCGGCATCCAGCCGATCGGCGACCCGCCGGTCAAACCAGCACCGGGGATGCTGGCCAGCGGACAATCGCGGAGCCGGGTTCTGCCGATACTTCCAGATGATCGCCGCCCAAGCTTCGGCGGTCCGGCCAGACCGGCGCGGGTTCTTTTGCAGGATCGCCAGATCCCCGGCGGCACCGTGCCGCTCCGCGCGCCGGATCAGCTCGCCCCACACCGCCCGGTAAACCCGTCCTGCTTTCTGAGGCGTGATGTTGTGCCGACTGGCCACGTCGGCCATCGACAGGGTGGAAACCAGCGCATACGTCCGAAACACCGCCCAATCGACCTCGGTAAACCGGGTCGTTTCGTCAAAGCTGCGGATCAGTGGTTTTCGGGGCATTTATTTCGCCTTGGGGTGCGCTGTGGATGCGTCAATGATCGCTCTTAGCCTCTTTGCTCCATCTCCTTCTTCCGCTAACTTTTCCCAGTAACCTTTGAGGAGGGATTCAGCTTCATCGATTGCGTTGATAACAGCTTGCAGCGTGCGCTTTTTCCAGCCATTGATTTTTTTGTCCTCTACTTTTCCTGCATAGTAGAGGTAGTTCAATGTGGTCATGCTCACCGTCACATAACCCTCAGGGATGGTGCGGCGATTCCAATATTCGATGACCTCTGCTTTATTCCTGAAGTCTCTGCTCTTTGCGTTGCAGACGCCGCACTCGGCCAAAAAGCTACCGTGTCTTTTGCGAATGATCGCCGGCATCTCAAACCCGCAATACGGGCATGGTAGTAATTTGTTCATTTGCATTTTCAAACGCTCCTTTGCCGCTTCCTGGCGGCAAAATACCGTTCCGTTGTATCAAAAAGTACCTCATTAGCCGTATAACGGGAGTTATCAGGCTAATAAGATTTGGCCGAAAAAGCCGGTGTTGTGAAAATAAGGTGTCCCGGTACCGGGGTAAACAAGAAAACCGAAATAACCACAATCGGTTTGGGCATTGAATCATCCTAAGTTTCTGCCTATCCTCTCATGCTGTACGGTTAGCGTGATGAAGGAGCGGCTGTTGGGCTGGATCTGGAAGCGTAAGGGCAAGAGCGGCACAGGGGCGTCAGCGACATCGATGACGCCCGGTCTCTCTGTGTCCGACAGCGGTTGTTACATGCAACCGCAACGCGCTGAAAAGCTGCTGCAACACGATCGCCGCAAGGCATTACTCGATCTCATCTGGGAACAGACCTCGATGTCGAGGGCTATGTTCCAGAAACTCTATCTGACCCCGATCTCCCGTTTCGCGGAGCTGGTGCAGGAATTCCCGGCCTCAGAGACCCACCATCATGCTTACGCTGGAGGGATGCTCGACCACGGCCTCGAATCCATGTACAACGGCCTACGGCTGAGACAAAGCTATCTTTTACCCCCTGGAGCAGCACCGGAGGATCAGTCTCGGCAAGCCGAGGCATGGAGCACGGGAATCGCCTACGGTTGCCTGATACACGACGTAGGCAAGGCCGCCGTGGACATCGTTGTCGAGACCGCAGACGGGAAGATCGGTTCATCCCCGCTACGCGGGGAACACCTCGGTGGCAAAACCTACATCGACCGTCTCGGCGGTTCATCCCCGCTACGCGGGGAACACGGGTTTGCCCCTTTTCCCATTCCGACATTTGTCGGTTCATCCCCGCTACGCGGGGAACACGGATTGTTCAACTTGTATCCGGCTTGCCAAGTCGGTTCATCCCCGCTACGCGGGGAACACGGCGTCGCAGAAGTTGGTGGGTGAGCGGAAGCCGGTTCATCCCCGCTACGCGGGGAACACTTTAAGTTTAAGTTTAAAATTAAAATTACATACGGTTCATCCCCGCTACGCGGGGAACACATGCCGAGAATATAACATCGAAGAGCTGTTACCGGTTCATCCCCGCTACGCGGGGAACACGCTCGCCTCCGTCACGCCTTCCGGTTCAATCGTCGGTTCATCCCCGCTACGCGGGGAACACCGAGCCGACCATTGCATTCGGGAGCATGTTTTCGGTTCATCCCCGCTACGCGGGGAACACTCAGGAATGAACACCCTGCCCCTACCTCCAAACGGTTCATCCCCGCTACGGGTTCATCCCCGCTACGCGGGGAACACCCGGCGACGCGCAAATCAAGCTGTATTGTTCGCGGTTCATCCCCGCTACGCGGGGAACACATCAGCCGCATCAAGTCCGGCTTGTGTCCTGACGGTTCATCCCCGCTACGCGGGGAACACGCCCCCAACTTATCCCGCAGCGCATCAACACACGGTTCATCCCCGCTACGCGGGGAACACTCAAGGCGTTTCAAGCGGATCTGTTCGCCCCGCGGTTCATCCCCGCTACGCGGGGAACACAACTGCGTTGACTTGCCAGGCATGTAGGCGGCCGGTTCATCCCCGCTACGCGGGGAACACTCTGTCGCGCTCTCGGCTGCTCCCTTGTGCGCCGGTTCATCCCCGCTACGCGGGGAACACCGCAAATGTTCAAGAACCAACGTTGGTTGTGACGGTTCATCCCCGCTACGCGGGGAACACGTACGCAGAACGGTTTGTATAAAAATCTGGCGCGGTTCATCCCCGCTACGCGGGGAACACTCTGTCGCGCTCTCGGCTGCTCCCTTGTGCGCCGGTTCATCCCCGCTACGCGGGGAACACATAGGAAAACTCGGCAGAACGTTGATCGACAACGGTTCATCCCCGCTACGCGGGGAACACTTGATATGAAAAAGTCACAACCAACGTTGGTTCGGTTCATCCCCGCTACGCGGGGAACACGCGATCCACTCCCCACGACGCACATTCCGCGACGGTTCATCCCCGCTACGCGGGGAACACTTTGGGTCACTGCCCGTTTACCATTGATAGAACGGTTCATCCCCGCTACGCGGGGAACACTAGTTCACGCCGTCGGCCATGTAAAATCCCGCCGGTTCATCCCCGCTACGCGGGGAACACGGCGAAATTTCTCTTGGATCAATCAATAACGACGGTTCATCCCCGCTACGCGGGGAACACTCCGGCCCGATGACCGGCCTGCCAGACCTCAACGGTTCATCCCCGCTACGCGGGGAACACCCGGTCTCCCGTCCAAGCCCCTCTTCATCGCCCGGTTCATCCCCGCTACGCGGGGAACACGCGTCAAACGCCCGTATCACGGCGAGGTGAAACGGTTCATCCCCGCTACGCGGGGAACACCCTCTATCTGCATTTTCCGATAGCCATACAGACGGTTCATCCCCGCTACGCGGGGAACACGGAGTACGGGAGAGGGTAGGGCAGGGTAGGGCGCGGTTCATCCCCGCTACGCGGGGAACACGTTTTCCACTTTGTACCGGATTTCTTTTGTGTACGGTTCATCCCCGCTACGCGGGGAACACCTTTAAGCGGTTTTCTGGTTGAGGGACACGACCGGTTCATCCCCGCTACGCGGGGAACACTCCCTGCTCTTTTTATAATGTGCGTTCATAGCCGGTTCATCCCCGCTACGCGGGGAACACTTCTTGACGGGCGTCTAATGGCGCGAGAGTTACGGTTCATCCCCGCTACGCGGGGAACACGCGGCGCCGACCAAAGCCGAAGTCGATCAAGCCGGTTCATCCCCGCTACGCGGGGAACACGAACGACCACGGCGAAGAAGAGAGCGAACCGGCGGTTCATCCCCGCTACGCGGGGAACACAACCGTGATCCATTTTGAGCCTGAGGGAATGGCGGTTCATCCCCGCTACGCGGGGAACACTTTTCCATGATGCCTCAGCTAAATAATTCAGTCGGTTCATCCCCGCTACGCGGGGAACACCTCCGATGATTGAGATGATAATGATGTGTTGTCGGTTCATCCCCGCTACGCGGGGAACACGAGTTTGGGCGCTGCGCCGGCGGTAACAGCGACGGTTCATCCCCGCTACGCGGGGAACACGCGGAATCCGTGCCGTAACCGGCTTCGATGGCCGGTTCATCCCCGCTACGCGGGGAACACCAACTCGCCAATCTGTTTATACGCCGCGCTACCGGTTCATCCCCGCTACGCGGGGAACACACTTGACGGGACAAGCCGAATGTGCCCGTAGGCGGTTCATCCCCGCTACGCGGGGAACACTCGCAGTACCGGCGTAGCAGATCGCCAAACGTCGGTTCATCCCCGCTACGCGGGGAACACATATCAAGCACTCCTTTTGACTTTGAATATGTCGGTTCATCCCCGCTACGCGGGGAACACCTATTCGACAGCGCCACCAAAAACGGCAAAGGCGGTTCATCCCCGCTACGCGGGGAACACATTTTGTCAGGCGTCGGGCTATCCATTTTTTTCGGTTCATCCCCGCTACGCGGGGAACACGCGATATGCGCGGCTTTTTCACGGTCAACATACGGTTCATCCCCGCTACGCGGGGAACACCTGTATTACATGTGACACGTCAGTCAGCCTGCCGGTTCATCCCCGCTACGCGGGGAACACTAATTAAAAACAGCGCCCAGGAAAGGGATATACGGTTCATCCCCGCTACGCGGGGAACACATTTAAGACAGTTCGCATGGCCGATAAATCCGCGGTTCATCCCCGCTACGCGGGGAACACTCTCGCCTGCTCGTTTATCCATGATTGTTCTCCGGTTCATCCCCGCTACGCGGGGAACACTATAAAATAAAAAAATATATATACATCAACAACGGTTCATCCCCGCTACGCGGGGAACACGCGTTGGATAGCATCCATCATCGTTTGCGTTACGGTTCATCCCCGCTACGCGGGGAACACAAGGGCAGTACAGCATCGTTCAGGAGAAGCCGCGGTTCATCCCCGCTACGCGGGGAACACGGCTTGGTTATATCTATAACGCCGGGCACAGGCGGTTCATCCCCGCTACGCGGGGAACACCAACACCAGTTGGCGTCCTTCTGCGTCTTTGGCGGTTCATCCCCGCTACGCGGGGAACACCGGTCGATTCGCTATTCGTAGCGGTTGCCAAACGGTTCATCCCCGCTACGCGGGGAACACCGGTCGATTCGCTATTCGTAGCGGTTGCCAAACGGTTCATCCCCGCTACGCGGGGAACACTAATTTTTTTCGCGCCTGGGGAAACGGATATACGGTTCATCCCCGCTACGCGGGGAACACCATAATTTTTCGCGCCTGGGGAAACGGATATACGGTTCATCCCCGCTACGCGGGGAACACAGGAGAAAGCTATAGATGAGCATAGCCAGTTTCGGTTCATCCCCGCTACGCGGGGAACACACGACCCATGAAAACAGGCGTCCTTGAAAACACGGTTCATCCCCGCTACGCGGGGAACACTTTGATTATGTTTTCATTGACACCCCGCCAAACGGTTCATCCCCGCTACGCGGGGAACACAAAGGTTTTTTCTGCCGCGGTGATATAATGCACGGTTCATCCCCGCTACGCGGGGAACACAATCCTATATCTGGTACGCCGGATCAGTATGACGGTTCATCCCCGCTACGCGGGGAACACGATCTGACGGCATGGTTAGCTGGTCAGATCGACGGTTCATCCCCGCTACGCGGGGAACACAGCGCGGGGTGATACGCACCGCGATTAGCACCCGGTTCATCCCCGCTACGCGGGGAACACCATAATAAAACGGCGCCCAGGAACGGGATATACGGTTCATCCCCGCTACGCGGGGAACACATATGAAAACAAACGGTTTCCGGTTATAAAATCGGTTCATCCCCGCTACGCGGGGAACACTCTTTCTTCGTCTCGTAGTCCCATCGCGTGACCGGTTCATCCCCGCTACGCGGGGAACACCCTCGTGGGTTTCCAGACACTTGGTACGGAGACGGTTCATCCCCGCTACGCGGGGAACACCGCTGTTGCTGGCGTCGCATCTCGCGGGAAGTCGGTTCATCCCCGCTACGCGGGGAACACGCCGCGCATGGTCGCAGCACTGCGGCACCGGCCGGTTCATCCCCGCTACGCGGGGAACACGTTTGCGGCTTGCATCAAGATGTCCCATGCGTCGGTTCATCCCCGCTACGCGGGGAACACGGTAAAACGCGAACCACGCCATTGTCTAAGCGCGGTTCATCCCCGCTACGCGGGGAACACGGGGATAACCCCGATGTCGAAGAGTTCAAACGCGGTTCATCCCCGCTACGCGGGGAACACCATTTTGATTATTATCTTCTTCACGATGCGGCCGGTTCATCCCCGCTACGCGGGGAACACGCTCTCTGGAACCGTATTAACGGCAAGAGAGGCGGTTCATCCCCGCTACGCGGGGAACACATGCGTCACAACCGAAAAATGGTTTTCAGGGTCGGTTCATCCCCGCTACGCGGGGAACACCTGCAATCTACCTTCGATGTAAACAGCGCTGCCGGTTCATCCCCGCTACGCGGGGAACACTCGAAATGAGGCCACAGACTGTCGCATGATGGCGGTTCATCCCCGCTACGCGGGGAACACGCCAGCGTTGTCGATGCGCCGTAGCCGATGATCGGTTCATCCCCGCTACGCGGGGAACACGACAGCTTGCCCTGGTCGGGCGAAGCGGCCGACGGTTCATCCCCGCTACGCGGGGAACACCTGAGACATGCTATCTATTATTTCAAAGATAACGGTTCATCCCCGCTACGCGGGGAACACGGTGCTGGATAGCATCCATCATCGTTTGCGTTACGGTTCATCCCCGCTACGCGGGGAACACCGGGATGGCCGACGCCGACGACACGTGACCGACGGTTCATCCCCGCTACGCGGGGAACACTATAAAATAAAAAAATATATATATATCAATAACGGTTCATCCCCGCTACGCGGGGAACACAATTTAAACTATGCCGTCTGGAAACCGTATGTCGGTTCATCCCCGCTACGCGGGGAACACTTCTCGCCATAAGAGCAACCATTTTCTGTACCCGGTTCATCCCCGCTACGCGGGGAACACTCGTTGGCGTGCCGCGCATATCGCTCTGCGCCCGGTTCATCCCCGCTACGCGGGGAACACGGCACGGTAGGTGTCCATGCGCCCTTCCCCAGCCGGTTCATCCCCGCTACGCGGGGAACACGATCCAGTCAATGACCTGTTGGATTTCATCAGGCGGTTCATCCCCGCTACGCGGGGAACACGGTCGCCGTTTCCATTTCGAGCATGATGACCCCGGTTCATCCCCGCTACGCGGGGAACACGGATTGTTGGCCGTTGACCCCATCAGCGTAAACGGTTCATCCCCGCTACGCGGGGAACACCGAGCATTTGCGGACGACTGCGCCGACGACGCCGGTTCATCCCCGCTACGCGGGGAACACGGGCGCGGTTTCCCTTTTAGTTAATGTGAATCCCGGTTCATCCCCGCTACGCGGGGAACACTCAACGTCGCAAGAACAAAGCGCCTGCGCTCGCGGTTCATCCCCGCTACGCGGGGAACACATCTTAAACGTCTCTTCGCTCATGATTTCTCTCGGTTCATCCCCGCTACGCGGGGAACACCTTAGTAAAAACATCATAAGCTGAGCAAAAGTCGGTTCATCCCCGCTACGCGGGGAACACAACATCTCTCGCGGCCATGCGCGCAACCAACCCGGTTCATCCCCGCTACGCGGGGAACACTGTTGTTAGAGCGCGAGAGACTGAACAGAATCCGGTTCATCCCCGCTACGCGGGGAACACCGGCGCTGATCCAGGTGTTCGTGATCTGTCGTCGGTTCATCCCCGCTACGCGGGGAACACCTCCTGCGTTCGCGGACAGATCGAGTCGATCACGGTTCATCCCCGCTACGCGGGGAACACAATTCCCAATATATCAGCCAAATCCGCAAACGCGGTTCATCCCCGCTACGCGGGGAACACGTCGGAGTGAAAAATCCATTTTGAGGATACCCACGGTTCATCCCCGCTACGCGGGGAACACCCGGACTCTCTCAAATCAGCTAACATCGGTCGCGGTTCATCCCCGCTACGCGGGGAACACTCCTTTTTCTCGCACGTTGATCATTGATCGTCCGGTTCATCCCCGCTACGCGGGGAACACCAGGAATTCGTGGTTTTTCGAGAGAATGACTCCGGTTCATCCCCGCTACGCGGGGAACACCTTCGCAAGGAAGGACGCGATGATGATAAAGACGGTTCATCCCCGCTACGCGGGGAACACCTTCATCGTGGTAATCAGGTACACAAACGGGGCGGTTCATCCCCGCTACGCGGGGAACACTCAGCGGTTATCACCGACCCGAACGCCTCATCCGGTTCATCCCCGCTACGCGGGGAACACCCCAGCGTGTGCCGGAACCGATGGGAGGAAATCGGTTCATCCCCGCTACGCGGGGAACACGACACAGGATCATCACAAAGCGACGCTGGTCAAGGTTCATCCCCGCTACGCGGGGAACACAGGTTAGCGGAAAACACAAATATATATATCCGCGGTTCATCCCCGCTACGCGGGGAACACTCCAAACTCAAACGGCACACCGTAACCCTCGACGGTTCATCCCCGCTACGCGGGGAACACAGCGTTACGGACACAGCGCTTTCGATAAGAGCCGGTTCATCCCCGCTACGCGGGGAACACCTGGGAACCCCTCCCTGGCGCGCAGTCGATGGCGGTTCATCCCCGCTACGCGGGGAACACATACGGTGGTTGAGCGTTGTTTTTTGAAGAGGCGGTTCATCCCCGCTACGCGGGGAACACGGCCTATCACACCCACCCCGAGACGGGAAAACCGGTTCATCCCCGCTACGCGGGGAACACAACTAGGGTAACTGTTTTCATATCGCCACACCCGGTTCATCCCCGCTACGCGGGGAACACCTATTGTCGAAAGGTCTCATCAATGAGGACAACGGTTCATCCCCGCTACGCGGGGAACACCAAACCAACCAAGAAATGCGCTGTCAATAACGCGGTTCATCCCCGCTACGCGGGGAACACACACGCTCAGGCGGCGCAAACAAAACGCGCTCCGGTTCATCCCCGCTACGCGGGGAACACACTTAACGTAAGCGATTGACTCTAAAAGAGTTTTTCAATCGCTTTTAACTTACCAAACTCTAATTGTTAAAGAGCCGTTTCTTCCAATGGGCGAAAACCCACTAACCGCAATCCATCATATTCGACAGGTTCTCGTCGATTCGCGCCCAATGTCTGAAACTCGTATCCTGACTCATGCGAGCTTTCCCAAGCCATTACAACGTTGCCTTCCTCATACCCTTCATTGAGTTGTTCCCAGATCATTTCCCGTGTCCGCCTTGACACATCTCCGATATAAACACCCGCACGTACTTCCAGTAGCCAGATGGCCAAACGACCGCGTAAGCGCGGCGGAACGTTCTCGGTCACGACAACAAGAAAACTCATCCTTCTACCCTGTGTCCAGCTTCGCCGATGCTTTTGGGATTGGGGAGCGCCGGCGGAATAGATTCGGGAGGCACATCCGGTGGAGATATGTCGCCCGCGGCCAAAACTTCTTCAATCGTCGGGATGATTCTGCCGAGCAGTTTACTGGAGCGAAACAAGTCACGGCAAGCCAACCGCACTTCTCGCTCAGGGTTTACTGGCGCCTTGGCAGCAATGCGAAAAGCTAGCGGCACCACGGTTTCAAACTTGAACAGGTCGGCTATGTCATAAACAAAAGACAGGGGTTTGCCCGTGTGGATGAAACCTACCGCTGGGGCATAGCCTGCCGCCAATACGGCGGCCTCGGTAATGCCATACAAGCAAGAGGTGGCCGCTGACAGACTACGATTGGGCACATCGGCCGCATCCCATTGCTTCTGGTCGTAGTTGCGCGCCTTCCACGTCACGCCATATTGCCGCGCCAGCATCTTGTAGGTTTCGCGCACGCGCGCGCCTTCAATACCCCGCAACTGCTCCACGCTGCGCCGCGCTGGCGCTGGTTCCTGAAAACGCATCTCGTACATCTTGCGCACTACCTTCAAGCGCAACTCGTCGTCCAATGCCAGCTTGGCCTGATAGAGAAGACGATCCGAACGTGCGCCACCAGGTTGGCCGCTGGCATACAAACGCACGCCTGATTCTCCAACCCATACTAAAAGCGTGCCCACAGTAGAAGCCAGATGTACCGCTGCGTGCGAAATACGTGTCCCCGGCTCCAACATGATGCACGCCACCGAGCCAACCGGAATGTGCGTGCGCACACCGGTTTTGTCGATGACGACGAAAGCACCATCCAGCACGTCAATCTGACCGTATTGAATGAAGATCATCGACACCCGATCTTTCATCGGCAATGGCTTGATCGGGGGTAACATCAGGCTGGCACAATACTGAGAAGGCCACAACCAAAGGCTTTGGCGGGGCCGATGCCGCTACGCAACAGCCTCATGAAGTCCTGCTCACTGTCAATGGTCAGTAGGCCGTCAAAAAGCACGGGCTGAATCTTGCCTGTCATATCACCGCTGTCTGTATCACGCTGGGTTTTGTGGAAATGCAGCGGTTCTTCTTTCTGGATAAGCACATGCTCTATGCTAGCCGCATTTACAAACTTGCGTTGCAGCCAATCCCGCTGCTCATCTTCTTTTATCAGAGGGACACGGCAACTCTTAGGTTTACCTGCGTGCTTGCCACTCTGCCAGGTTCGCCCATGTTTCTCGTCACGAACAGTGCGCACCGGATTGGCACGCACACGGAAGCGTAGATGCAACCCCGCCGGCAACACGGGCTCAAAGAGTTTGCTTGCCAACAATCGCCTATTGTCCGGCTTAGGCATTTGCATCGATTGCAGCAGCACGATCAAACCTTGGCTAGACCAGCTTTCGACTCGAAAAAGAAAATCCCGTTGCGCATCAGGTTGATGAGGAAACAATCGCCATAGCTGCCGATGCAACTCATAAGGATTGAGTCGCAAATTGTGCGGTAATTGAACTTTACTGAGAAACATCGGCTCCCCCATTGCTGGTATAGACATGAACCCAGCGCCGAGCGAATTGCCGTGCCTGAAGGCCAAAGGGTTCGTCGCGCACCTCCTTGGAATACTGGCGGCGAACACGACTGGGCAACACTTCAAATTCTTCTTCGCTGTACACCGTGCTTACTGGCAATGCGGTTCTTGACTCTTGCGCTTCATCAGAACACGGCATGGGCTCGACTTGTTCCAAGGCCATCAGCGCGTTATCCGCTTCAATCAAACGATCAAACAAAGGCCTTGTGATGGGGCAACTGCGCCGCCCAAGAAATGGTGTATAGCGTGGCATGCGCGTTGCTTGTGCAATTTGCTCCAGTGACCAATGAGGATCGGTTTGCAACCACAGCGCAACTGTAAAGGCGGCATCACATTGATACCCGCGCCAAGTCTGGATGGTGTCGTGGCTTTTCAGACCCTGGTAGCTTTCACGGGCGTTCTGTACTGTGTGATAGTCCACCAATGCACGCGGAGGATAGGCGCGTGCATCGCAGCGCACGGCATAACGCAGGCTTCGGCTCAAGGCCGACAGTCCTTGCACATCATTGCGCTCGATACCCAGGCAAGCCGCCAGCAGCCCCAACACGCCGCTGCGTGTGGGATATTCAACGAGTGGACGTAACCCCTCGTAGGAATGCCCGCTCCATCCCTGCATCGGCCCAACCAATCGCAGGATGAGAAAGGAAGACATACACGTCACTCCTGTCCATCTTTTTTCAGCCAAGCCTCCAACTCCTGCAGGCTTCCCAGGCGCTTCAAAGAGTCAATCGCCTGGTCGTCACCGGGATTTAGCACAAACTCTGCGCATCGCTCGTCGAGACCATAACCGCGATGGATTTGCTGCCAGTAACGGTGCAGTGCGGAGATCGAAGGCACAATAAATCCCGTATTTTTGCTTCGCACCGGCGCTTCGAATGCATTGGCCAAGGACACCGGCAAATCGCTGAAACTAACCAAGGCAAGATCAGCCAGATTGAAAGCAGCCGTGCTACCGCGCTTGGCGCCAGGAACTTCCGTAGCCAGCATATGCAACACATGAGCAGCTATCTCCAGCACACGCTGGCGGTCAACACCGCCAAGATTCGCCTGCAACTGGGCGATGTTCAGACTGGCGTAGCGATAAAACACTCCCGAGGAGAACTCCTGCGTATTCAAGTGACCAGAACCCAAGCTCTGCAAATCATCCACCGCCGTGAACCAATCGAGATCGGATTCCACCGTATGCGTGGTAATCGCATGGGCTACCGACAATGCGCCATCAACCTTGCCCAACTCGCTCATCAAGCCCGAAGTCGCCATACGCCCAGACAAGGCGATATCCAAGGCATTGCCCATAGCTTGATGCAGGCCGACACTGTTTTTCTTGATCTCTTTGGCTAATTCCTTAGCGTCAGTTTTACCACCAGCAGCTTCAATCCGTTGAAGCTGCTCGCAATACCAAGCCACTTCCTCAGCAGCCCACGGCATCACCGCGTCGCCTTCCACATCGGGGGTGTCAAATTTCTTGTCCGATAGCAACGTGAGCACGCGCTCGATCAAGACAGCGTCGTAACGTCCAGCCAAGGCAGCTATGAAATGTTCTTTTAAATCGCTCAGACGCAGCGTCCGAATACTGGGTTCGCCGAAATACTGCTTGTAATAGTCGCTTTTCCGCAGAGTGCGCTTGAGGCTCTGACTGGAAATACGCACCCGCCGCGTGCCGCCAAACACAGCGGTTTTTTGCATGTTCATGTCGTCGCGGTTGAGGCAGGATGGGCTGTGCGAAATCAGCACATGAAAATTGATGAAGTTCTTGCTCATGAAAATCTCCTGTAGAAATGAATCAATGATTGACTTCCTTGACTGCATCGGAAGCAGGCTGGTACAGGATGAATTCCTCCAGCAGCCTGCGGCGGGTATGTTCACCCCAATACCACAGCGCAGTGGCGGCCTTGACCCAATCCAGTGCTGGATCAACGAACAGGATCAGGCGGCGCAGTTGGGTCATGTCATGGGGGGGCTCGCTACGCAGAACCTGGAACAAACGCCGGTCTTTGATACGGCCATCGTGCGATAGGGCAGCGCCAAGGCTAAGGCCGCCCTCGATATGCCGGACTTTTGGTAAACACAGGCAAAACACCACTCGCGCCCATTGTTCGCGCTGGCTGTATTCGTAACCCAAAGACCCCACCAGACGATAGAAGGCTGGCTCATCCAGCAACTGGTTAATAGAAGCTGCACGACGAACCATGGCGCATGTACCGCGATCTGATTTCAATTTCTCGCTATAAGTATTGAACAACTTGAGAAAATCAGGGGTACTCTGTCCCGTGCTTTTTTTCTTTGCAGTATCAAGAAATAAAGTATTCATCGTGCCCCCCCAGTGGCTTGAGCACCCTGCGGCGCCAGCTCGCTTAGATGCTTGTTGAGAATACGCCGTGTAAGCGCAATGGTTTCCTGCATTTCAAGATCATGCCGATACGGTGCAGTGGCTTCTTCAAACAAGTCTCTGCATAGCTTGCTCAAGGCATTGTGAAGCTCGATGTAGGTTGGCGTCGGATTGCCAAAGTCGATGATAGTCAACGCCTGGTCGATGATAGGCGTAGAACGGCGAAAGAAGTCGGATTCTGCACGATTCTGCAATTCAAGTCCTACGCCTTTGAACTTGGTGCCAGATTTGATTTTCTTCTGCCGTTCGCTACGCACCTCATCGATGCCTTTGCTGGTTTGGAACATGGTTTTTCGTAGTGCGCTTTTGTATTCAAGCCCTCGACTAACCATATTACGAATCTTCGGCGTGTGTTGAAGCCAGCCCTTAGCCAGTGAAAACGAGGTCAATCGGCGCTCAACAATCGCGGCCTGATTGTTGCGATAGCCACCCACGAGTAGAGTTGGTTGCTGTAGGATTTGAGGAAAGTAATCTCGCACCTGACGAATCACTGGCGCAGGCATATACGCTTCCTTCTCGCTTTCCATAGAATCTACGTACCGATCCAGTTGCGTCCAACTGGGAGCTTCAGTGGTAAAGCCAACAAAACGTTCCTCGTTTTCCCCTTTCTTTTTTACTGCCATTCGAGGTGCATAGGGATGTGGCCATATTCCCTCAACCGTAAAGTTGAATTTAGCCTTGTCGAAACACACATAGCGCAACTCAGCATGTTGCCCGCAACAAGAACACAAGCCAGCCCCTTCGGGTTTACTCAAGCGCAAATGCAATGGTTGCCAGAACAAGCCTCTCAATAGACCGATGGTCGCTGCCGGAAAGGTGGCTCCAGAAAGAATTGGATCAACCCATGTGGGCTTCTGGTCAGTCAGTTCGCGCCATGTCTGCAAGCCTTGCTTATCCAAGCTTTCATTACTGAGTACGTTCAGCCAGACCGTTACACGCAAATCATCGACTCGCAACAAGGTACTGACCCCCACGCCTTTGAGTCCCTGCTTAAAACCACCACCAAACCCAGGAGCTTGGGTAGATTGATTAAACAAAGCGATTGCTGTACAACCACCGCATAACCCTGTTGCCAGACCTGGCTGATTCACGAAGCAGGAGTTGCTGCTGCTATCAAGGCCTGGCAGCAACTTGTCCATACCAGTTGGCTCTTTCGCGGAAACTTCCAGAACTTGCATGAAGGGGTACTTGGCATGATCGAGCTGGAACCAGTCCGCATATGACGCGATACCCGAGTCATAGTCCGCTTCACTCAAAGGTTGCTGCACGCGCCGCCACCACATAGACTTGTCTTTGGGCATCCAACACACCTGCGCCAAGGCGCAGAGCAGTTGCATCAGCGCCAATTCCATATCATCACGTGGTAGATGCGGTTGCCAAATGGTTTTGGTATTGCATAGCAGCGTACGTAGCGAGATACGGCAAGGCAGCCCGCCATCTTTTGGACGCACAGGGATCCAATCGTCTTTCAGCAGATTATTCATTTGCCTGTTGCCTCAACCTGATAGCAATGTTGGCAAAAATAGCTCACTTACAAAATTCTGTCAAGTGTGCCGTTTCCTCAAGGCGCTATTTTCTTCGGGAATAGGCTATACTGAGATCTCCCAAGCTCTTGGGATGAACCGTGTGCAGTTTCATCGCTTCGTTAGATAGCGGATTATTCCCCACGCTTAGTGGGGCATCAGGAACCAACCTCGCCTTTACCAAGCAGGGGCGAGGTTTTGTTCCGGCACAAGCCAACCACATCGTCATAACAAAAACTGCCTTGCGTTCCACTTTCTTTCCAGCACTGGGCATCCGTAGTTTGCATCGGCAGCCAATGCACACCGTCCTCGTCGGCTTGGGGCAGGCTAGACTTCCACGAGGCAGGAACACTAACTATATTCATCGCAATGGCTTCGCGTTTCTCTGGCGAAAGGTTAGATTTTCCCGCCGGTAATAGCGAACCATCGCGCAACTCATCACCTTTATCGGTGATTAGGTACATCAATACCGAGCGACTCATTTCACCGTCGCGGGTCAAGGCCATAACATTGGCGTCAGTGTCCGCCACAGGGTTGGCAGCAGAACACAATTGCTGACGCGCTTTGCTGCGTGCGCCGATCTCGTGGGTATCGAACTTGCCGTTCAGTGCAATTACCCAGTCCGGCGCAATTTCGCCGTTTTCTGCATACACCTCTTCGATCCAGTCACGGTAAGCAGCAGGAAAAGAGATGATCCCACCTTGCAACACCGCCAGTTTCTGCCAAGTACGCCACATCGCCATGGCATTCTGGTACACGGCGCCATGTTTGCCAAAGCCGTTCTCCGCTGGCAGCAATACCGTACACAGCGGCTCGGCAAATCCTTCTGGCCGCCATTCGCGTTGATGGCGGTGCATGCGCCCCATGCGTTGGAACAATAATTCAACCGGACAAAGCTGGGTAATCAACCAGTCCATGTCTATATCGATGCTCTGCTCCAACACTTGAGTGGCCACCAGAATACGTCCCACACTTCGGTCGCCTTTGGGACCGAATAGACCATCCAGTGAGCTTTCGATAGTTTGCCGGTCGGCAAAAGTGAAGCGCGAATGGAACAGAATTACATGCACATCGGTCATTGCCCGTAGGCGCTGGTAAGTCTCTTGGGCATGATCGACCAGATTGCAGATCACTCCCACCTGCGCGCCTGCCTCAGCTGCCGCTACCATACGTGCCAGCAATTCATCATCAGGCCGCATATCTGATCGCGGTAGGCATTCTACTTGTACCTGACGTTCAGGCGTAGGCGAACTGTGTTTCGACGAAAGCGGAAGTATCGGCGCGCCACTGTTGTCGCACCAAGTCAACAAGGGATAGTCCAGCGATGGCTCACCTGCACTACCCCAAGCTTCCATGAGCCTCTGACGCTGCCGCGATGGCAAAGTAGCCGACAATAAAATTGCGCTCCCTCCCGCCGCCCGCTGCTGTCGTAACACCTGAGCTAACAGCGTGTTCATATATTCGTCGTAGGCGTGCACTTCATCTACTATCAACACACTGCGCCCCATGCCGAATGCGCGTACAAAGCTGTGCTTGACTGGCAGCACCGCCATCAACACCTGATCCACCGTGCCAATGCCGAATTGACCAAGGAACACACGTTTACGGCTGCTGGCCAGCCATTCTGCACATTGCACCCAAGCCTCCTCATTGCCCTGCTCAGTCAATGCTCGTTCTTTAAGTTCCCCAAACGAGCAATTGAAGGCTGCCTTTCCATGCGCTAACAACACATTGACACCGCCTTGGAACAACAGGTTTGCCAGACGCTCGATGCGTAGATACATGGCGTTGCTGGTGGCTTGGGTGGGTAGCGCAAAGACGATGTTGTCGGCCAATCCAGTCGCCACCAATCGCCAAGCCATAGCCAACGCAGCTTCGGTCTTACCGCTACCGGTTGGACCTTCTATCAGCCCAAGCCCAGCCTTTATCGGTACTTGTTCTATCAAGGTCTGCAACTGATGGGGAGAGTGGCCATCTTTGAGCAATCTCTCGACCCCCATATAGGGAAATGCCTTGCCATCCATTCCGCTCTTTTCAAAAACATGCAGCGCATCGTGGTCAAGTTTATGCGCAAGGTATTCGGGCAGAGATGATGGTGTAGCGCAATAAGCAAACAAGCCATCCTCGCTCCGTGATCCCAGCCAGTCACACACTGAACAGAAGCCCGCGAGAAAAGGGCTAAACTCCGCAGCCAACAGTGGCGCATCCGATGATTTTAGGCCATGCGGCGCAAGAAATAACGATTCACATTCGGCGATCCAGCTCTGCCGCGCCATACGGTCATGTTCACGCAGAGCGTGAGGCACTCCACTCATGCCATCACCAACCGACAACGATGCATACTGGCGAACGAAACCATGGTGTCCCGTTACCGCCTTTATCCACATCTGTGCAGGATCATCCTGAACCTCGTGCATGCCCACCGATTTAATCATTTGCAGCGGATCGATCGCTTCACCAATCCCAGCCTCTCGATCATTCTCAAACCAGTACAACCCTCCTTGACCATGGTCGTAAGATTGGCACTGTGCCATGCTTAACCCATGAGATAATTCGCCACGCATAGAGAAAAAAGCAGAGCGGGCCTTGAGCTGAAAACGCAAATCGAATTTACCCAGGTCATGCAGCGCAATGAAGAACAACACCCAGGCTTTGACCACGGATTCAGACAAACCCGTTGCCTGAACAAACGCACGCCGAATTGATGGACTGGCGTCCCACCACACACTGGCGACAGCGACAACATCAAGGCTGTGATACGCCAACAAATGCAGTGGACACACAACACCTGTTTGGGGTTTGGCTTTGCCCCAATACAGATAAATATTAGCCTCGTTATTTTCTGGTGACATGCTGATCGGGATAAACGAAGAAACCTCAATAGTGAATTAATACACAGCTATGACGCCACATTATAACAATTCGAGGCAATCACTCACACAACCAACGCGACGTTTATATTAAGCCCTGCCTCTGATCCTGATCCCCATCACGGCACTACACTACAAAACCCAAACCCCGCCGAAGATTGTTTATAGCTGGCTGCGCGGCGGGCAAGGTTTCCGCCGTCGGTGAGCGGGGTGGTTTGGTCGCCCGCCCCTGCGCCGAACGCGACGAGAACGCCGCCCAGCGAAACAACGTCGTCCATGTGGGTCAGGAAGTAATCGACCCGATTGTCCCGATAGCCTTGTTGCGGGTTTTGCTGATTTTGGTTGGTCACGGGCACGTTTGGAGAATTGGCGTGTCCCACGGGGATCTGCCACCAGACGAGCGGTTTCCCGACAACGCTTCTCAATTCTTTCGCCCATTGAAAGTGTTGCGCGAAGTTCGGCAGCGTTTGGTTCTGGTTCCACCAGCGGTTTTCGCCACGATGAAGCCGATAGTAGTCGGCGTCTCTGTCCAGCGCTTCAAGAACCAGAAAATCCGCGTCGGCAGCGCCCAAATGTCGCATGTAGTTTCCTACTTCTACGGCGTGGTTTCGGATGCTGCGGT
>Ga0209737_10000405_pt1 | contig 36740 bp, 37 predicted proteins | sample TergutCu122P3_FD_187284 | JGI IMG/M metagenome (GOLD analysis project Ga0209737, IMG submission 187284) | Cubitermes ugandensis P3 segment gut microbial communities from Kakamega Forest, Kenya - Cu122 P3 (SPAdes) (version 2) | ecosystem: Host-associated > Arthropoda: Insects > Digestive system...
TTACATTGAAAAAATGAAATTGGAATTATTTATACGAGGTAAAGGAAAAATACGCAGAATATCGACAATTGTAGATGAAATAACACATATCTTTGTCCAGCGTAGTTTCACAACACTGGACAGTCTCAGGAAGGTGTCTTGAGTGCGACCATATGAATAAATAATGTAATCTACAAAATGTGTAAGAAGAAGGTTCACTATGAGAAAGCAGATCTGGCTGTGATCTATTTATTAGGCAGCCACTTCAGATTTAAACGCAATATTTGCCATGTTATAACAAATGGCTTAATGTCAAAAGAGATTTTTGAGTATCTCATAAACGGACGTATATGCGATAGGTCATTTTGAAAACAAATAAAATTCCAATTGCAAAAAACTGAATGATACGGAGAAAAAAAATGTTGAGACAAGGCAGCTCATATACGTCCCTTTATGAGCTATTCACTTCACGGACGATTTGATGAGGAAATCACTATCTTCCAGATTTCCTCTCGATTCTCTCCTTCAATGGAATAGAAGAATATTTTCTTCTCCTATATTTATTTTTCTGGGATTTTTTGATCTTTTTAGGAGAATTATATGGATTTAAACAATTTTTTTGCAAAAATGTTCGGAGAAATAACAGAATTCGAGGAGAAAACAGGAAAAGTAACATCCTATCTACTTCTCATAGCAGTCAGCGCATATACAATTGTATTTTCATATATTACCTGCTTAAGACATTGGTCGTTTTACTCAGCTCATTTAGATTTAGGTGCTTTTGAGCAGGCATTTTGGACAACATTACATGGGATGTTTTTTTATGATTCAATGCATGGGATGTCCCATTTTGGAATACATAATTCTCCAATACTTGTTACTTTTCTGCCGATTTACTATCTTTTCCCCCATAGTGAGACACTCCTCATTGCTAAAACAATATTACTTGCATTTGCAGCAATTCCTCTTTATTATATTGGAAAGCACTACCTGGGAGGAGGGGGAGGCTTGACCATCTCCTTGGTATATTTATCATATCCTGCTTTACATGGAGTCAATATTTTTGATTTTCATGAAGTTGCGTTTGTTCCAATCATCTTATTCAGTGCAATCTACTTCCTGCTCACTGAAAGAACAAAATATTTTATTGTGCTGTCATTGCTCTGTCTCCTTGTCAAAGAAGATATACCATTAGTGCTTTTCATGTTGTCTTTGTTTGCATTATATACGAAACGATATCAAAGTTCTTTGGAAAAGTACGTACTGTATGGCACATTAATTCTCTATCCACTTTGGCTGTACCTGTCACTTGCAGTTATTATTCCATATTTTAGCCCAGATGGATACATACATACTGAACGATATGTATTGGATGATGGCATTGCAAGCCTCATTTTTCCTAATATAGAGCTAAAAATCATCTACCTTGCACTCCTTTTTGCACCACTTCTACTAACACCGTTCCTTGCACCAGAGTTTCTTATTCTGGCAGGGCCAACATTTGCAGAGATACTATTTCAATCACCGATTGTATACCGCATCACAACACACTATTCAGCAATTTTTATCCCAATCATATTTACAGCATCAATACTCGGAATACACAGAGTGGTACTAAACTATTCCTCCTGCTATCCGAATATGAAACGAAATTTTTTGTGCTTACTCCTTATCACGGGAGTTGTTTCTGGATTGTTCTGCACGCCTGCACCTATATCTCCATTCACTCTATATCACACATTTTCTGACAATAAAGCAGAGTGGATACTCAATGAACATACACAATTATTGGAAGAGGCATTGACACTCATCCCTGCTGATGCATCTGTTGCAACACAAAATAATCTTGCAGCACATCTTTCAAAGAGAATGGAGTTATATCTATCCTATCGTCCAGGTGTTGAATACATTTTTTTTGATGAGACTACATTGCATGAAAAATGGTTGAACTACTTTGATACATTTGAATCATTCCCACGAGAAGAGTACGATCTCATCTTTTCAAATGATGGAATCTGGTTATTTAAATTACGTGAAGCGTGATGACATCAGAGCAAACAAAGCCACATGTTTCACTGGTCATACCGGTGTATAATGATCGTGAAGCACTTGAAAAAGCCGTTCCAGCAGCATCGGCTGCCCTTGCAGTGATCTGTGACAAGTACGAAGTTATCATCGCAGAAGATGCAAGCACAGATGGATCCTGCGAATACGCTGCTCGTCTGGCGAATGAAAACCCACATATTATTCATATGCATCGAGATGAGCGTGGTGGAAGGGGATCCGCACTGGCACTTGCAGCAGAACAGGCATTATATGACATTTATGTGTACTTTGATGTCGATCTCGCAACAGACATCAAGCATCTTAAATCCCTTATTTACGCAATTTCACAAGGATGTGACATTGCAACAGGCTCACGTCTTTTGCCTGCAAGTGATATCACCCGAACAGCAGGTCGTGAAATAAAAAGCAGAGGATATAACTTTTTAGTTCGCACATTGCTCCAAAGTAAAGTACATGATCATCAATGTGGATTTAAAGCCTTCAATCGTCAAAAATTGCTTTCCCTCCTTCCAGAGGTGCATGATACACACTGGTTTTGGGATACTGAGGTTCTTGTGCTTGGGCAACGTGCAGGGTATAAAACATGTGAAATGCCTATTCATTGGAGAGAAAGTTCAGGAACAACAGTAAAGCAATCAGATGTTTTCGTAATGGGTAGATCCATTCTTGAGTTATGGTGGCGAATACATGCGCCATAAATATCAAAAATATCTGGATTTTTAAATCTATATTTTTATTCTGCCGCCCATCGCTTCAGATGAGGAAGTGCCTGATCCATCATCTCTTTTGCCTGAGCATAAGGAGCGACTTGCAGCTCATCCATTTTCTTTGCACAGAACTCTGACATCTCTTCCATCGTGATGGCAGCATCGACAAATGCTCCATTCATGTAACAGTATTTACAATAGTCTGTTGATAACTCGCCATTACTCTCAGTTCCATAATCAGTATCACAGTTCATAGGCATTGCACAGGATTGACACCATTTTTGGTTTGGATCAAACTCCATAGAATTCATGAGAATTATTAGCGGGCAAGGAAGAAAAGGATGGTGGATGGAGAGGAAAGGCATGGAAATCAGATAACTATGTTTATAACTCATTAAGGCAGATGACAAGTATGTCATCATGTATTACCTCAATTATTGAGACGACAAAGGGCTTTTTGCTAAAGCCTACCGAAACATTTCAGCAGCATGACGGTACCAGCCTCGCGAAGACATTTCAGTATTTTGCAGTGCTTGCTCTCTTTTATGCAATCCTGTTTGGTATTGTTGAGGGCATCCTTTTTTACTTCAATGTAGGGTCAGCATTTGCTGATTTTGCAATCCTTGGGAGCTTCATGGGTCTTATTTCATGGATATTCATCTTCTTCCTCATTGCTTTTGCATTAGCCTCTTGTATTTTTGGGATCTTCTTTTACGGATTATTCCAGCATGTATTTGTGCTGCTGTGTGGTGGAGAATGTGGAATAGCTCAAACGATGAAAGCCATGATGTATGGTTCAGTACCTGTGCTCGTTCTCGGATGGATTCCAATTGTCAATGTCATTGCAACTATCTGGTCTCTTGTTCTTATGGTAATTGGTATTCGTGAATTGCAAAAACTGAGTACCGGAATGGCAGCAGTTGTGATTCTTCTTCCAATAGTTCTCACATTCGTGATTACAGCTCTGTTTGCACTCTTTTTCCTATCTGTTATTGGACTTGGAGTTGCAGAGATCCTTGCCACTGTATTATCAGCAGGGTTATAAAAATGGAATCTAAATATACTTTTTTACATATCTAAAAAGAGTTCAAAAACATGATACTATTACATATCGCGTACATTGTATGCATGATAGCACTTCTCTTTGGAAATTCTTCACCTTCTGCATACAAAATACTCGATGCAGATGAAGTGTCTGAGCTTATTGATACATCTGGCAAAGACCTTCAGATTGTCGATGTTCGAACTCCTGAGGAATTTAAATCAGAGCATATTCGCAGTGCAGTCAATGTCAATGTTCGGGATCCTAACTTTGCAGAACAGATCTCCATGTTCAAGGAGGATATGCCTATTCTTGCATACTGTAGAAGTGGTGCCAGATCAGAATCAGCTGCATCCATCCTCGCATCAAAGGGATTTAAGCAGGTATATTCCATGAAAGGTGGACTTAGCACCTGGAAAAACGCAGGCTATCCGGTAGAGTGAACCCAGTGCACAACATTTTTCGGAAATGAAAAGCAACCGAAAGGATAATCGTCAAATGAGAACCTTAAAGGTATACATAGAAACGACCTTATTCGATCTTTATGTTGATGAGGACGCGTACGCCCACACCGTGAAGCTGTTCAAGGAGATTCCCATAGAAAAGAAGTATTCACTTCCGATTACCTGCCGCCGGCAGGCAGGCACATAATGCAATCGAGGATGAAATCAATAGAATTCGTCGTAAATTTACGAAGAAACCAAAGATATGACTTTTGAACAGCGTATGGATGCAATCATAAGTGCTGCTCAAAAAAAGTTTAGCTTTAAATGCATCAAGAGCGCGAAATAAACACAATCGTGCATTGTGAACTGTGCATTGTAAATTGTATTATTATGGATCCAACACACATACAGCCAATATCTATCTCTGCTGGGGTGCTAACTATCTCAACATCTCGGAGTGCGGGAAACGACAAGAGCGGAGCTATCATTCGAGATCTCTTTACAAAACAGAATATTCCAGTTCTTGTATATCAGGTAATTTCGGATGATAAACGTCATATACAACATGCACTGCTTGGAGCACTTGCAATTGACGGAGTAAACTGTATTGTCTTACATGGAGGCACAGGAATTACGCACGATGACTGCACTATTGAAGCAGTAGAGCCCCTTTTACACAAGCGCATTGAAGGGTTTGGAGAGCTGTTTCGATCGCTGAGCTATGCTGATATTGGAACACGATCCCTGCTTTCACGGGCAACTGCAGGTATTATCGATCAAAAGGCTGTATTTTGCATCCCTGGATCTACTGGTGCTGTAACGCTTGCTATGGAATCAATCATCCTTCCAGAAGTGAAGCATATTCTAACACATGCACGATCATAAATAACAGAAAATGTGAACAAGAATAGTGGGACGTGTTATCGGTCGAATGACCGGTACAACCCTATTTTCAAATCCCTTCTCCACCCCGTAACCCCATGGGCGCCGAATGTATGTGGTAAGTCTGCTCCCTTCCGGGCCTGAACCGGTTTCCACATCAAAAGATCTCCTCTCTCTACAGAGAATTGATAACTTGCCACCGACCTCACGGGACAGGGCTTCGCAGTCAGGAAATAGAAAACTACAGGATGCCCTAAGCCACCCTTCCTCAAACTTCGCCCTCTGCATACCGACGATTTCAGATAACAGGTGACGCCGACCCACCCAGGCTAGTCCCAATACAAATAGCAAGCATAAGAATAAATAGCTATGTTAAAGAACAACCCATCTCTGCCATCTGGCAGGTAAGTGACAGACAGATCGTAAATATAATAAATAATTATAGATATTATTCGATTATTTGAAAAATGAGAAATTGGAATGAATGATTCCAGATCTCATCAATCTGCCGCCCTACTGCTAGCCTTCTTATGGTCGCCTTCCAGGCTTTTTAATGACCTTTGTTACTGCAACACCACGCCCCTCACCACGTGGAGCGTACTCATCATCCCTTCGACTCGGTGTATATCGCTTCTTTTTATAGCCGCTGTACTGCTCTTTCTGCTTCCATTCACCATTTCGCTTTCTGTCACCGCCTCTTCCATCACGCTTATGAGCATCTGATGAAGGTTCGGTTGTGATGTGTTCTTTGTACGCACTCTTTTCTCTCAGTAAAATTGCAGCAATCGTTACAGGATCGATTCCTTCCGCTACAAGCTCCTGCACAATTGGAATATATGGTGCAATAGATTCAGTATCTGATACTGCACTCCGAATTGAAGCCAATGTATCTTGTGCACGGGCTTTTTGCACGTCCTGAATGGATGGAACCTGCATCTTCTCCATGCGGGCTTTTGTATGCATCTGAATCTCGCGCATTCTTCGCCGCTCAGATGGTGTTACAAAAGAGATAGCACGCCCAGTCTTTCCGATACGAGCAGTTCTCCCGATACGATGAACATAATACTCAGTATCTTGCGGGAGATCATAGTTAAACACAATATCGACATCATCGACATCAATACCTCGTGCTGCAACATCTGTCGCAACCAGAATCGTGAGAGTCCCCATACGAAAACCACCCATAACCCGATCTCGCTCTCGCTGAGTCATATCACCATGAAGTGCTTCAGCTTGATATCCATTGTTTTTAAGCATAGTCGAAATGACATCCGCCATTCTGCGAGTATTAGTAAATATCATCGCTTTGGCAGGATTATGGAGATCAAGAATTCTACACAAGGCAGCTTCACGTGAGGCTGCAAGCATCTCAATATAATATTGCCTGATCCCAGTTGCAGTCATATCATCCTGCACAATGCGTACCTGTGCAGGATCCTTTTGATACCGCTTTGAGATCGTCAGAATTCGTTTTGGAAACGTTGCAGAAAAAATGACAGTCTGTCGGTTTTCAGGAAGATAACTAAATATTTTCTCAATATCTTCACGAAATCCCATATCAAGCATTTGATCAGCTTCATCCAAAATTGCGATCTGGACTTGAGAGAGATCAAGTGTTTTACGCTGGATATGATCCATGACCCGCCCAGGTGTTCCAATAACTATCTGAACACCACGTGCAAGCTCTTTAAACTGTTTCTCAATCTGCTGTCCACCGTAAATTGGAGTCGCATAAATATTATATGAGTATTTCAGGAGACTTTTGTATTCAGTATATATTTGTATGGCAAGTTCTCTTGTAGGACACAAAACAAGCACCTGCACCTCATTTTTTATTGTGATATTCTGAATAGAAGGCAGTGCATAAGCCGCAGTTTTACCTGTACCGGTATGTGCCTGCCCAGTTAGATCCCGACCAGTCAGAAGAATTGGAATTGTCTGCATCTGTATCGGAGTTGGGCGTGTAAATCCCATATCATGCACAGCTTGTAACAGACTTTCATTCAGATCGATATCGGAAAAAGAGGATTCAACCATTATGATATACATATGGTAGTACATGTTTAAAAATCCCACATTTTATTTAATTCAACAATATGAAATATATCATATGCAATGCACACAGATCAAGATAGCATGCAAAAAGGAAACTTCAAGCCATTACAAACAGAATGATACATAAGGTTATGGTACTTGATGTCATTGAGTTTGAACTCGGAGGTGAGACATATGCAATGGATATACAAATTGCACGTGAAATTGTCGAGATGCTCCCTATCACATTAATTCCTAGAGCACCGTCTCATGTAGGAGGGCTTCTGAATTTACGAGGAGAAATTACGACAATTCTCAATATTCATAAATTGCTTGGAATTACGCCTAAAAAAGAGCAAAAAGAACAAAAAATAATTGTTCTTACTCCAGAAGCTGCTGAGGGATCAAGTGTTGGAATTATTGTAGATGAAGTATACAGTGTGCTTACTGTGGATGAAGATACCGTTGATCATGAAGCCAGCGAAAATAATAGAGACCAGATTGGACAATACATTCATGGGATCATCAAAATTCACGAAAATGACGAAATTCATGGTGAAGGAGAAGAGAGCACAAGTTCAATCTCTTCTATAACAAAGCTGCTCATCTGGATTGATGTCAAACAAATTCTTGCTGATACCGCAACATATTAGTTATGGCTATGAAGTAGCATGATTTGCATCCTTATGCTACTCATTTGATTTCTCTTTTTTCACTTTTCATATTACCAATTTCCAGCACAAATAACGCACAGGGGTCATAGCAAACTTCCCTGAGATGACTTATCTTAATAAGTCATGTTATCCAATAATTGTACGAATTACGATGAGCACGCGCTCTCTCTCATATATGAGGTCTCAAATATGAATCAAAACAATAATCCATTAAAAATAACGGACACAACGCTTCGAGACGCCCATCAATCGCTTATTGCAACGCGAATGAGAACTGAAGACATGCTTCCACTGGCAGAAAGTATCAACAAAGTAGGATTCTTTTCCGCCGAAGCATGGGGAGGCGCAACATTTGACACATGTATCCGCTTTCTAAATGAGGACCCCTGGCACCGACTGCGGTCACTTCATGACGTATTGACAAAAACACCCATTCAAATGCTGCTTCGCGGACAAAATCTGGTTGGGTATCGTCATTACTCAGATGATGTCGTGGATCTGTTTGTTGAGCGTTCTTATGAAAATGGAGTCAGTATCTTTCGTGTTTTTGATGCTTTAAACGACATTCGAAACATGGAACGATCCATGCGAGCTGTAAAAAAAGCAGGTGGTCATTTACAGGCAGCGATATCATATACGACAAGCCCTGTTCACTCAATTCCAAAATTTATTAAAATGGCCGGGGAACTCGCTGCACATGACTGTGATTCCATCTGCATAAAAGACATGGCTGGCCTTATAATGCCACATGAAGCGCATGAGCTTATTACAGGAATAAAAGAGCAGACCGGCATTTTAGTAGACCTGCATAGCCATTCAACAAGTGGTCTTGCTCCAATGTCATATCAGGCTGCAATTGAGGCTGGTGTTGACATTCTTGATACAGCAATGTCTCCGTTTGCATTTGGAACGAGCCAGCCTGCAACAGAAAGTGTCGTTGCATCAGTGATGGGAACGCCCAGGGACACTGGTATCTCATTTACTGCCTTACAGGAAGCTCGCGAACAGGCAGCCCTGGTTCGAGAGAAGTACGAAGGACTCTTTACACCTGTTGCCGAGCGTATCGACAGCAATGTCCTGGTCTACCAGCTCCCTGGTGGAATGATAACAAATCTCGTCTCTCAACTAGAAGAGCAGGGTGCACTCGATAAACTCCCTGAGGTTCATAAAGAAATACCTCGGGTCAGAGAAGATCTTGGATATCCACCTCTTGTTACCCCAACTTCTCAGATTGTTGGAACACAGGCCGTGCTTAATGTTCTTGCTGGAGAAAGGTACAAAAATATCACAACAGAAGTTCGGGATTATGTCAGAGGATTGTATGGAAAACCTCCAGGTTCTATCTCAGAAGAGACGAAAAAAATGATTATCGGAGATAGTGAAGTAATCACTGTACGCCCCGCTGACATACTTGAACCAATGTATTCAAAAATGGAAGTGGAAGCCAAAGAAGCAGGACTCGTAAAATCCGTCGAAGATGTCTTGACATATATTTTGTATCCAGCAATTGCTCCATCTTTCCTCAAAGGAGAACGAACAGCTGAAGAAATTCCATCTGTTTCACAAAAAAGAAGCTCTTCCTCTCTTGAACTTCCTGGAATGATGGAAATAGAGGTTGATGGTGAAGTTTTTTCAGTGCGCATTGTCTCTGTAGAAGGAAAGTCAGTCCCATCTGAATCCTCAAACGCACCACCAAGGGGAGACGTTCCTGGTGGAGTAAAGAGCAATATGCAAGGAGTTGTGCTTGAGCTCAAGGTCGATCGAGGAGATGTAGTAAATGAAGGTGATGTCCTTCTCGTGCTTGAAGCAATGAAGATGGAAAATCCAATCCGTTCGCCTAGATCAGGCTCTGTTATTGATATCTATGTAGATAGCGGAGACACTGTGCAGAATGGGGATATCCTTATGATTATTGAGTAGATTCCAGCAATTTCAGGAAAGTGAACAATGGCATACTTCAATAAGATCCTTGTAGCAAACCGCGGAGAGATAGCAATTCGCGTTATGCGATCATGTCGAGAGTTTGGAATTGAATCGGTTGGTATTTACTCTGATGCAGATAAAAATGCATTTCATGTGAATTATGCAGATGAAGCATTTTGTGTTGGTGAAGCTCCTCCAACGAAAAGCTATCTCAATATAGATAGAATTATCCACATTGCAAAGACAGCAGATGTTGATGCAATTCATCCAGGATATGGGTTTTTATCAGAAAATGCAGCATTTGCACGCAGATGTGAAGAAGAAGGCATTACATTCATTGGACCATCGTCACGAACCATTGGAATGATGGGAACAAAGGTTGGTTCACGAGATCTCATGAAAGCAGCAGGAGTCCCCATTCTTCCAGGGACACCCGGTGCAGTCACAGATATTGATGAAGCAATTCGCATTGCCGAGCAGATCGGATATCCCGTGATTATCAAGGCCAGCGCAGGTGGCGGAGGTATCGGGATGCAAGTCGTTGAGCACCCAGATATGATTGAAGAAGCAGTTACTGGTGCAATGCGCATTGCAGCTTCTGCATTTGGAGATAGTGCAGTATTCATCGAGAAATATCTAACACGTCCAAGACACATCGAGGTTCAATTGCTGTGTGATACACATGGGAATCGAATTCATCTATTTGAGCGCGAATGCTCAATTCAACGCAGGCATCAGAAGCTTATCGAAGAAGCTCCGTCCCCAATTATGGATGAAGCAACCAGAGAAAGAATAACAACTGCTGCTTTGAAAGTTGCTGAGGCCTGTGATTATGTAAATGCAGGAACCGTTGAGTTCCTCTACTCGAAGGGAGAATTCTATTTTATGGAGATGAATACTCGTCTTCAAGTAGAACACACAGTTACAGAGCTTGTTACGGGCGTTGATATCGTTGGACAGCAGATTATCATCGCATCTGGCAAAGAAATGACGTATTCACAGGATGATATCACACTTCGAGGACATGCCATTGAGTGTCGGGTAAATGCTGAAGACCCCTTAAATGACTTTGCAGCAGACCCAGGAAAAATTACCTTGTATCGATCACCAGGAGGTCCAGGCATTCGGATCGATTCGGGAGTGTATCAGGGATATACCATTCCGCCAAACTATGACTCAATGATCGCAAAGTTGTGTTCATGGGGAATGACCCGTGAACATGCTATCGGTAGAATGCGTCGAGCTATCTACGAGTATGTCGTTGGAGGAGTTAAGACGACCCTTCCTCTCCATCATGCAATTATGCATCATCCATACTTTATTGACGGTGACACCCATACACACTTCTTGCAGGAAGAAGATGTACAAAGAACGTTAAAACGTTATATTATGGAAGAAGAAGTTCGTATGTCACACCTTGCAACGCCACTTCGAGATGGAAAAAAGGTTGCAGCCGCGATTGCAGGGGTCACGGCTGTGATCGCAAAAAATCAATAGACTTTTTTTGTATTTTTATCTGTATTGTGGTGAGACAACAACAAGATATGATGTTGTACGGGGATCTGAGAACTCCATTATATTTACAGAATGTGGAATTGATGCAGGATCAGATGTATTCTGGCGTAATTGATATGATACCGGCCCTCCTGTAAATCCTGCAACCAACTCCATTCCCTGTATAGATGCCATGAATGCACTCAGATCTGGATCAGTTGGAGCGGTATGTGGATGAAGTGTAACTACGAGGCTGACTGTCTTTTGTGACGTGATAAGTACCGAATATGTCGAATCCAGGTATCCATCAAGCACGAGAGTTACATCACGTTCTCCAGGAGGAATGCCTTTGATAATAGCATCTGTTTTTCCTGCAAGTACGCCATCGATGTACACATCAGCATTTGAAGGCGTTGAGATAACATGCATATTTCCAGGCCCATCTTGGACTCGTGCTGCTCTTGCGTCTTCAAGCAGAGCAGATATATCTATGACGTCACTTTTTGTACCCGCATAATTACCATCTCCAGCATACACTGCCCTATAGTATGGGCCCTGAGCAAAGGAGGAGGGGCGAAAACGAACTTCTCCATTATTATTAGTAACTGCTCTTCCAACGATAAATGCATTTGTTCCTGGAAATTCTCCGTTTGCTGAGGCTTCAAAAAAAACGATGCGATCAGATAGGGGAAATCCAGTTGAAGTAGATAAGATACCAGTAATAAGAGGCCCGGTAGAATCATTCACTCCTAATGTTGATCCATCTATCGAAAGAGATGTTGGAAGTATTGCATGAACAGGAACAATTCCAATCATGAATACGATGAGAAGTGCTGCTACAGCTCGCATTTCCTATCATCCTACCGTGATGACAACTGGTTCTGCCTCAACCCATACAGGTCCGCGGAATTGCACAGATAGCTGTACCACATAGGTTCCAGGTGTGCCATAGTTATGTGCAGGCTTTTGAACCGTGTTTCTATGTCCATTGCCAAAGTCCCATTTCCATGCAAGGGGAACACCCCCTGTTGTTTCAGAAGTGAAGCGAACATGAAGCGGAGTTGGTCCGCGTACTTTGTCTGGAATGATCTTGACTGAATACCCATCAACTTTTGCTGGTACTGGAACTATCACTGTGGGTGTGGGTGCGGGAGTGAATGTCTGAGTAGGCGCCTGGGTGGGTGTAGCTGTTATTGTAGGCGTTGGAATCGGAGTCTCTTCCTCTGGCGGTGCCTGAGTTGGAGTCACTACTGTTGCTGGTCCGTCTAAAACAGTGATCAGGGCGAGTGGGAGAATCTCAATGTGATCATTTGAGAACTTCACTGTCACAACAGGAGAGTACGTTCCAGCGTTTGCATAGATATGCTGAGGTTTGTTTCCTTCTCCTCGTGTATTATCACCAAAGTCCCATGAGTATGCCATGGGACGAATTCGCATTGTGCCTGCGTCTGCAATGGCGAAGTCAACTGCAAGAGGCTTTGTTCCTTCTACCGAAGAGATTGAAACCGTTAGTGGGTGTGCAGGATCAGTATTTGTGACAAGCACTGGCGCTTGAAGTGCTGCCACAGTTGGGATTACTGTAGGTGCCTCATTTGGGGTTACCTCAGGCGGCTCTGGTGTCAAAGAAGGGGTTGGAGTACTTGTAACTACGGGAGTAGGAATAGCTGTTGGTGTGGGAGTTGAAGTAGGTGTATTTCTAGGTGTAAAGGTCGGAGCAGGAGTTGCTGTGGGATTTCCAACAGTAATTCGTACTGCATCGGCATATCCAAAGCTTCCATCTTCAAACTGTACCATCAGATTGACCCGATATGTTCCTTCTCCATGGTATGTATATGAAAAAGAAGGATCTATTCGTCGTTCTCCATCACCAAGGCTCCACACATAGCGGTTTGGCGCTCCAAGCGATGATTGAACATCTGCTGAAAAGATGACAGTGAGTGGGGGGGCGCCATCCACAGGATCTGCTTGTATACGTACATAATCATCTGCTGCAACAAGCATTCCGCATCCACAGACAAGAAAAAGAACCAGTATGGCAATACAGGAGTACATTCGCTTGCCTGTGGCTATCTTTGTCTTGTGCACAGGAATTTGTTTCATAGTGTACTATGTTATAGTGTTTTGGTTTAAAAATATGCAACTCGAACGTATTGCAGAATTGCATCTGTGAAAAGAGGAGGAAAGTAGACATGTCGTCACGAAGCCATCCTCAATCTGATTATAAGGTCCTGGTGGACATGTCTGCTGACAAGCGTATTTGGTATAATGGAGGATCCTTTTTGAGCTATATCCAGAGCACTCTTTTCCTGTTGCTAATAGAAAGTTTCGAGAACGTCCCTCTCTTGATCTATCAAAGCAGGTTGTGAATGTACAGGACAAAAAAGGGAGGACGAGATGAAGCTCCGTGCTCACAAAAGATTATGAGCCAGTGGATACATCATAGTTGAACGTGGCTACATATATATTCGTCGTAATACACATTCGTTCATTGTCGAAATTACTCCAACGAGGCCTCGAGAGGATCTTTTCCATCAGATGATTTTTTGATCTGTTCGAGTGCGTAATTAATGTTAGAAATCGCCAATTTGTTATCTGGGTCCAGTCGAAGAGCTTCCTCTGAAGCTGCTATCTCTTCTTCATATTCACCAAGCGCACCATGTGCTGTTCCTTTTGTGATCCATGCTTCTACCATGTCAGGAGCATATGAAAGCGCCTTGTCTATTACTGCAAGTGCGTACTCATACTCTCCAAGAAAGAGATAGACTGATGCAGCATTTGCAAGCATATATGGATCTTCTGGACTGAGCTCTTGTGCTGCCTGAAGAACCTGAAGTGCTTCTCCGTACTGTCCTAACTCAGAAAGAACAGCCCCTTTTGTTATTAAGGCAACGGTAAAATTTGGAATAATTGCAAGTGCTTCATTTACTTTCTCAAGAGCTGCTTCGAAGTCACCCGCATATGCATAATCTGATGCTTCATTGTAAAGTGCAATCGCTTTGAAATTGTCACCCTCTGGCATATCAACTGCAGATAGTCCTGGAATTAAGAGAGTTAAGAGAGAAATGCAAATGAATAGGGTAAGTGTGTATCTCCTCATCAGTACTATAGTTTTTCAAATGAGATAGAAGAGGTTTGTGGATATTTTCTCAGATAGCGTTTTACCTTTATAGTACTGAGATGTACAGAATGGTCAAGTCATACGAAGCGCTCCTTGACACGGCATACAGCCAGATAAGCGAGCCTGAAACTGAAACTGGGCGATGGTCATGTCCGGAACCAAAGGTGATGCTAGAGGGCAAGACCACGATCCTTGAAAACTTCGCAGATATACTTAGCAGTATCCGACGCGATGAAGATCATTTCATGAAGTATCTGTTATCAGAACTTGGAACAGCAGGCAAGATCGATGGAACCCGTGTTATCTTCAACGGAAAGTTTGAATCATCCCTGTTTGAATCATTTGTTAACAGCTATGTTCAAGACTATGTCATCTGTTCAGAATGTGGAAAACCAGATACTCGCCTTGTAAAAGATGATAGAGTATTGATTCTGCGTTGTGATGCATGTGGAAGTCATCGTCCAGTTCGTAAAAGAAAAGCACGTGCAACACCTGTTGGATCAAGTATTGAGGTTGGAAGTATTCTTGATGCACATATTTCATCTGTCTCAAAACGGGGAGATGGCGTTGCAAAATCTGGAAAATACATTATTTACGTTGCAAACTCAAAGCCAGGACAGATCGTAAAAGTAAAAGTTTCACGAATATCTGGCTCAATTATCTTTACAGAACGAGTGTAAGTAACAATTTACAAGGCACAATGTACTCGTTGCTTGATGCCCAACCGTGCATTGTGAACTTAACTTGTGCCTTGCTAAAAGATCTCTATATGCACGCCATTAATCACAGGATCCCCAAACACAATATATCTGTGAATTACCTGGCCATATACAAATACGCGATCTCCCACCTGGATCTTTACTCCAGGATCTGTGAACATTTTTACTGTTATCGATCCGGTTCTGTCTGCAAGAACATAATGAGGACGATTAAGCGATGTAAATCTGATTTGCTCAACAATACCTTCTAAGCGAACTGGATTTGAGAGCAAACGTTCGTTGACTTCGCGAGTCTTAATGGAACGTGCATATTCTTTGTAATATGGCAACAGGCTTGTGTATTGTTTCTGGCTCATGTAATTCAAAGCCATGGGAATGATAAGCATAAACACGACAAGAGGTGCGCAGAAAAGAACCGTTTTCCAATCTCCCGTTGCAAAGCCATATAATAAAAGAACAGAGAAAAAAAAGATCGCTACTCCATAATGGAGGAGTGACGGTCGAACGTTATAATCACCTATTTTCATGTATACATGTCTAATGAACAGATTTTAAACCATTGTTTATAGAGAATCAAGCTCGCGTTTAAATCCAATCCAATACAAGAATGCTACAAAGAACATCGCACCTATGATATTTCCGATTGTAGCCAGAATGATGTTATTTGTCCACATGCCAACCCAGTTCAGGTTGCTGCTTACTTGTGCACCTGCTGCTGCCATGACATCTGGCTGTTGCGCAAGAGTCATGATACCCGTAGGAATGAAATACATGTTTGCAATACAGTGTTCAAATCCAGTGGTGGCAAATGCCATGATCGGGAACCAAATGCCAAGGATCTTACCCGTCACATCATCTGCACAAATGCTAAGGAATACAGCAAGATTCACAATCCAGTTACAGCAAATAGCCTTCAAGAAGAGTGACCACATGCCCATCAAGCCCACATAAGAAACTTTGTCAGAGGCTATCGATATCGCAGTCATACCAAATGCATTCACTGCTGCTGTACCATCTGCGGCAAATGAAACAAGTGGACCATTTGCCATAAGATATGCAAAGAACAATGAACCAACCAAGTTTCCGATATAAACAAGAGCCCATAACTTGAGGATTGGACCCCAAGTGATCTTGTGAACAAATGCAGCAAGTGGTGCAAACATTGCATCACCTGTGAAGAGTTCAGCTCCAGTTAAAGATATGATAATCAGACCGACAGGAAACGTAGCTCCAAGCATGAACTTTGCTAGACCAGCTCCGAGAGATGCTTCGGTTCCAGTCATTACAGTCGTTGCGAGGGCAGCACCCATAGCAACGTACGTCCCAGCCATGAACCCACGAATGAGCATCTCCTGCGAGGATAAACCAACCTTATATATTCCTGTACTTGCACATTTTGAAATAATCTGAACTGGCGGAAGACAACCCATTTTTTCACCTATTCCATATCTCCAATCCGCCATGCGGCAGTAATTACCATATATCGGTTACATTTCATTTATATTCTCCAAGGATGTGTTTTGACTTGATTTTTTTTCTCTTTTTCCTTTCAATATCTCCTTTTATACGCTCTTTGTTCTCAGTGAACAAAGATGCATCAGGATCTGGGCCTCCTTTAATCAGACAGCCGTATGTACAATTTGGATCAATTAATTTATTCCACAATCTGTTGTAATAGTTCTTATAATATGCATTAATATTTTTGCCTTGTAAATACAGCCCATTTACCTCTCCACTAAATGGCACATAGTTTTTGTCTGGTTCTAAAAGAAAAACGATGTCATCATCTATCACTTGGCAATTTACAAGTGTGGTTGGAGAAGGGTTTTCGATATTATCGATATCAATATAGGCGAGTTGATAATTCGGTAACATTTTAACATTATCAATTAGCCACTCAACCCATTCTAACATCTTATCATTTGGAATGTGGACAATTCTTCTAAATTCAACTCCTTGATTACGGCGGACTTTTTCAATATTTCTCATAAATATAACCTGCTATATTGGAATCTTCAGATAAAAATGGTGACTTTCCATCCAAATGCATATTAAGTACTGTTTTAATGACATTTTCAACTGCATATCCCACTTCAGAGTAAAATGTCTCTCTATTATGAAGAAATTTGACATCTGCAAAATCATCACGAAGTAGGTTTTGGCACTTCCTATCCACTGAAACTTTTATGTCAGTACACTTACTGTCAAAATCACCCCTTATTTTTTTGTACTCATCCTCAAGCGATGAAATCCTTATAATAATCGTTGCAAGAGCTACAGCAATCGCAGTCGAGCTGAAGAACGAAACAGCTAGAGCATCTAATGGCCCACCAATTGTTCGATACAATGATGAACCAATAATTCCAAACGCAATAACAAAGGCAAGAACATATCTTTCCAGATGCTTGGATTCTTTGACGATTTCACGTAATGGTGCCATACAATTTCAACCGCTTATGACTCTTTATATACTTCCATTCTCGCTTTATTTAATATTTCACAAAGTGATTTAAATACTACTACATGTATCTTATCAAATGAATTTTAGAGAAGGAAATTTGACTTGTTAAATCACTATAATTTCTGAAGAAGTCAGATATCCACCTCATTTTTCAGAATGATGTATTCTCTTTCCAATGCACTTGAGTGTAACTTCAGTAAGTGTAGATATTCTGCGCTCTCAAAAAAACAACATATTGTCTTTCATTTTACATTTTTCCTGGCATGTAGCCACTTTTGATATACATGAAACGTTGTAATGATCACATTTTCATACTAAAACAGCAAATGTATCGTTACGAATGACGAATCGCATCGCCCTCTCTCCAATGTTTGGTGAACTTATAATTACCGCATTATACGAGGTTGCAAATATGACTTTTATGGATCCTACTCCTTGCCCTGTATGCAATGATGGATCAAAGAAAAGTCTCCTTGCCCATGATACTATTAAAAGAAGGTTTGTAACGGTCATTGAGGGCGATGAAAAAGTCAGACTGTCGGTATCTGTAAAAAGATATATATGTAAACATTGTGGACAGGTCGTGTTTGCACGCTCACCATTTTATCCAAACACACGCCTTGGCTCTCCCGTTGTTGACCTTGCAATGAGCCTTGCTTCACGATATTCATTTTATCAAACGAGTCAGATAATGGAAACACTGCATATTTCTATGAGTCGCAGTGCAATTCGTGCTCTGTCACAAAGCAGGGCATGGAATATTACCTCTGTTCCACTATCTAATCTATTGCTACCTGCATCCCTTCTCACTCTTGGCACCCTAACAAACAGTTCTCCAGGTCATCTGACACCTGAGGACGTCCTTGTAGCGTGTGGTTTTAGCAATTGAACACGTGATAATATGAAACAAACATCATTGCTTCTGTGGGATCCATGTTCTTCTCGCTCTTCTCCATGCTACTTACCATCAGAAATTTCCGCATTTAAACGCGACATTAAGGATTATTATAAAAAACATGGAAGAATTCAGCCGTGGAGGTATTCCACAAACACATATCATGTCTTAGTCTCTGAGATCATGCTTCAGCAGACGCAGGTTCCTCGTGTGCTTGAAAAATTCCCCCAATTTATCAAGCAATTTCCAACGTATCAAGCCCTCGCAGCTGCCACGCTGGAAGAGGTTATTATGGTATGGCAGGGTCTTGGATACAATCGGCGTGCACGCTTTTTAAGAGAGATAGCTATTAGAATCTGTTCTGAACATGATGGTGTCCTTCCGCGGGATCCTGATATTCTGGTCACTTTTCCTGGTATTGGAGCTGCCACCGCAGGTTCACTTTGTGCATTTGCATATAACGAACCTGTTGTATTCATTGAAACGAATATCAGAAGAGTCTTCATTTATTCGTTTTTTGAGTTAGGAGAGGCAAAAGTGCATGATAATGAACTATATCCACTTGTGAAGGCAGCTCTTGATTATGATAATCCACGAGAATGGTATTATGCACTTATGGATTACGGAACCATGCTTGCAAAACAAGGATATAATCCAAACAGGCATAGCGTTCACTATGTTCGTCAATCTGCGTTTGAGGGGTCAGATCGTCAGATTCGTGGAGCAGTTCTTCGCGCATTGATACAAGAGGGAAGGCTGAGTGGGGATGAGATCAAAAAGTACATTACAGATAGTACAGATGCCTCTCACTCAATTTGTTGCGATTATGAACGGTTGAAGCAAGTTTTAGAGGGTTTAACTCGTGATCATCTGATTGTAGCTGAAGACAATGGATCTTATATCATAGCACCATAGAAAAACGATATATTTTATACTATAAATTCAACTCCCCTTACTGAGTCGTGCTTGCAGGCCATAAAAATGCAAAACTCAGATTGCCTGTCGCTAAATCAATTGTACAAAATTCAGTTATTCTCATTTCGAGCTCAGTTATTCGGAGGTGAGATGTTTCCAGGAGAGTTTGAAAATTTTGTGTCAGTTCTTTGTTTGCCTTTTCCAGTTCTGTGATAACTTCATCGCCTCTTTGATGTTCATGCGCATCACCTTCGTGCCTATCTCATAGTGCTCTGGCGGTCTCTATCACATACGATAATTCGAGCTGGTGCACCATCAGCCCCAGATAGCAAAAGAGGAAGAGCAATGAGCATATATTCGCCATGAAGCGGAACTCCGAAATGTAATCCTTCGAGAATCACCACACCTGCCTGCATCAATGTGGTATGCACCTTTGCATCGTACCCTGAATAGCTGATCGAGAGACTATCAATGCCAACACATATGCACCGTGATGCCAGCCACTCGGCTGCACATGGCATAAGGCCTGCATTTTCTCCAGCATGAATTAAAAGGCGGGAGGAGGAGATGATCTCTCTCTCAAAAAGATGGAGGTGTGTTTCATATATTTGTGAATCCTCAAATTTGATGATGAAGCATGGTCCAATCAAAGTATCCAAAGAGAGACCATCAATAGTTGTGCCAGTATTGAGGTAATGCGCTGGTGCATCGAGATGCGTGCCAGTGTGAGAGCCCATTGATATCTCTGTAATACGGTATGTGCCCTGAAAAATGGGTGTAAAAGAAGGAATTGGATCTCCTGGGAAGTAATCCATCCCACTTTCAAGTGGACGTGTCAGATCATATATCATACATGTTCTTGTATTTAAAATCCTGAACTGTCTGCTTTGTCAATGGTTGCATCGATCTGTTCCTGAAGTACGGCTGGAAGGCCATCTATTTTTACGTCAAGGAAGCCACGAATAATAGTTGCTGTTGCCTGTGCTTCATCGAGTCCACGTGCCATGAGGTATTCGATCTCTTCTTTTGCGATCTTTCCAACAGCAGCCTCATGAGAGAGCTCAGTATCCACGACATCCCCTTTGATCTCTGGAATGGCGTGAATGGTTCCATCCTTTAGAATCAGCCCTTTGCATTCAATGTGAGCTCTTGTACCTGCAACAACTCCGTCAACTCTCCCACGGGAGATAATAGTCCCGCCAGTTGTGATAGCACGGGTAATGAGTTCTGCACTGGTGCCTTTTGCATTCAAGATTGCAGTAGATCCAAGATCAAGGAATGAGCCAGGTCCACTGACTACAACACTTGAAAATCTTCCAACTGCGTTCTCTCCGTTCAAATAGCATATTGGAGACATCTGGATCTTTCGGACGGGCTGCATGCAGACGTAGTTTGAGAGAAATGTTCCATTCTCTTCGACAGCGATTGCACTTCTGGGGTAGACTGCAATATTTTCTCCCCAGTTATGAATCATCGTTGATGTAACTTTTGCACCAGCACCGACATATATTTCAGTCACGCCTAGGTGAGCTCCACTTTTTCGCTCAACGCCACTGGTGCATCCTGATATGACATGCAGCTCAGCTCCTTCTTCTGTGATGATGATATTATGAACATGCTGAATTGGAGAGTCTGCCATAAGCATACATGCCTGGATGGGGTAGAACATTTTTGAGCCTTTGCGGGCAATAATCACAAATCCCTTGGGGTCTGTTTGAGCGGCGAGGAATGCTGTGAATTTGTCTTTATCTTTACTTACCAATCGCCAGACATAATCTGAGATCCAAGGGTGTTTTTCAAGGGCATTTGAAAAACTGAGTACTTCAACTCCCTGTGCGTTTGAAGATACTTGGCCAATATCCTGATCTTTTTGAAAAAAACTGCCAGCCCGATGTTTCATATCCACTTCTAAACCAGTGAATGCAAGGCGCTGTTTATCGATATCACTGAGAGTATCCATTTTCAGGATGGTATCGTTATCCATTTTACGTAACTGTGTTTTTCAATCTATATAACAGTGTAGTAACAATGCAGGAGAATGGCATATGTCGTTTCGATGAATATATATGCTGCTTGTAACAATGTATATAAGCACAATTGCGATGTGCATGTAATTCTTGCATCGATGGTCTAGTGGCATGACTTTGGCCTTCCAAGCCAATAGTTCGGGTTCAATTCCCGATCGGTGCACTGTTTCTTTTAGGGCTCGTGGTCTAGCTGGTTATGACGTCGCCTTCACACGGCGGAGGTCCTGAGTTCGAATCTCAGCGGGCCCATTTAAAAAGGGTAGTTTTCGATCATATTTACTACATAGACAAGCGTCTGTCTCGCTCATTGTGCAGCAGAACAATGGCATGATCTGCGTGAAGTACGGTAGGACCGAGTGACAAGCGCACTGGTTGATATGCATTCAGAGTAGCCATCTCCTCTTCTGTGATGTTTTGATGATCTGAAAGAACATATACATCACACATCGCATCTTCGCTTCCTCTGATATCCTCCCCATTTTCATCCAAAATAACGATTTTCTTCTTGTCTTTGTCTTCCCCTTCCATAAGATCATGGAGCAGCTCAGCGAGGCTACCTACCCGAATAGCAATACCTGGTGTGGTTTCACGAAAAAGGGATCCTGCTGGTACTGCAAGTGCTTTTTTTATCAGCGCTGCTGTGCTTCTCTCATCTGGATTGAATCGCCTGAGTTCTGCACCGGTACATCTGATAATCCTTCCTCGTGGATCATTACTCATTACAAGATAACACGTAACATCCTTGCGAATGCCGTGTGAGATGCAAAGAGATGCCTGAATAGTTCTGGCAAGCAGATCCATTCTTCCTGCTCCACCACAGAGATCATTGAGAGAAAAACCAGGATCGCAGGTTGCAGTATGTGAAAGGATAATGAAAGATATCATAGGCAATACGTATGCTACATTTATTTTGAAGTTTATAACCATTGAATAAATGCTTTTTTGTCATGTTGGTTATACCCTGCGTGTTCATAGAATTGAAGCGTGTGTTCGTCCTTTGAACCAGTCATAAGCATAATCTTGTAGCAGTTATTCTGAAGAGCGATTTCACGGGAAAAGGCTAAAATTCTTGTTGCATATCCTTTATTCCTGTGATGGGCATGTGTCACCACATTTTCGATCAATGCATATGGCCTTTGTCCATGGGTCAAATTTGGAGTAATAAGTAATACGCATGATGAAATGATTTCATCGTTTTCCACACCAACGATAACGTGATGATCTGTATCAGAGATGATTTTGTTCCACAGTGTTTTGATAGTATCATTTATATCTGGCATTGGATTATCATGTAAATGGGTATATAATGCAAGTAACTGTGGTAATTCATCTTGATGTATCTCCCGGATCTTCATCTCATCAGACTCCTTCGTCATCTATCATATCATTTTTCAAATACATGTAATACATTACTTTGAGTTGGTATGGTTATAATCACATCATTGGTCGCTGAATAACGTATAGAAATAAATTTCCTGTCAGTTACCTGGATCATCACTACTACACAGCATTTACCGTTCACCTCTACTGTTCACTACTGTTCACCCACAAAATGGAACAGTAATCATGAATCTGGTGAATCTGAAGTCCTTGAATTCAAGGAATCAGCTGGAAAACATATTCATCACGAAATTTGCGCTTTTGCAAACTCTAATGGAGGAAGAATAATCATTGGAGTTTCAGATAGTGGAAAGATAGTCGGAACAGATGTTAAAAGCGCAAATGAGAAAGTTACCAGTTCAATTCAGTCAATAATGCCTCCATCAACAATAAAGACACAGAAGATACCAGTAGATAACAAAGACCTCCTCATAATTACCATCGAGAAAAACTCCAACCTCTGCTCGATTGGAGGGATCGTATATATCAGAACAAGTACAGGATCCAGACCTCTCTCACTTCAGGAGATTATCATGCTCTCATCTGAGATGGGAACCATACACTGGGACGAGATACCCATGCTTCCAAAGGAAGATGCCACCCTCGAATATCTTGACTGGTTCTTTTTATTTCACTCTGCTTTCAGCGATGCAGATCTTCCATTGCAGTACGGTGCATGGGCGTTCTCTACTCAGTACAATATAACATAATTATTTAACATAATGATGTGTCTCTTTAACAAAAACTACGACGACTTTTTGTACTCAAATCACATTTTAACGAACGGCATTATGAAACATTCTTTCGTCCTATGCTTCGAGGAATGCATAAAGTATCATTCTCTATTTTATCCTGCTATTTTCAAAGCGGCGATTGATGAAGATCCGACAACAGTCAACATCCAATCATCATAAAAAAGCAATAAACAATGCGAGGGGAGCGATTTGAACGCTCGAACTCCTACGAGAATAGGCCCTGAACCTATCGCCTTTGACCTGGCTTGGCAACCCTCGCGCCTTGCCTTACTTTATTATCATCGTGCAGATATGAAGTCTTCGATTCAAAAAATTGAGATTGACTGCTTTCAAGTCATGCACGAGAACACCAAACAACGATTAATTTATGCATTGTGAACTGTGCATTGTAAATTGTATTACTCCTCTTTCATCTTGCGAAGTTTCAATACAACCCGCTCAACCTGCTCTACAGATGTTCCAATATATGCCTTTGGATCCAGCAACTTTTCAATCTCATCCTTTGATACAAGATCAGTAACTTCTTTATTTTCAGACAATATCTCGTAAAGAGGCTTATTGTCTGCAAGAGCATCCATACTTGCAACCCTGATGACCTCATGAGCAACCTGTCTACTCATGCCTCGCTTTGTCAGCTCAATCATCACAGATTCTGCCATATTAACCCCATGTAGCATCGAAAGATTCGCGAACACTCGATCCTCTTTGATATTTAGATTCTCAATAACCGTCACCATAACATTGAGAATATGATCGCACAAAATCGATGCTTCTGGAAACAACACCCGTTCGCATGAAGAGTTCGTCAGGTCGCGCTCATCCCACAGCGTATTATTTTGAAACGCTGGCTCAACAGCACTGCGTACAATCCTCGCTAGACCACACACCTGCTCAGACTTAATTGGATTGCGCTTGTGAGGCATCGTCGATGACCCTACCTGTTTCTTTCCAAACGCTTCTTCAACCTCTCCTATTTCAGTTCGCTGGAGTGTTCGAATCTCGATCCCAATCTTATCAAGCGTTGTTGCAATCTGTGCAAGCAGACAAAAGTACTCTGCATATCGATCCCGCTGAATCACCTGATTTGAGACATCAACTGGCACGAGGGAGAGGTACTTCATCATCGACTCCTGAACCTGAGGTCCAAGCGTTCCAAGTGCCGCCTGTGTACCAACAGCACCAGTAAGCTGTCCAACACAAACCCTTCGTCTTGTCTCACGAAGCCTATCGATATGCCTCCCGACCTCACTCGCCCAGATCGCAAATCGAAGACCATACGTCATTGGAACTCCATGCTGCCCATGAGTTCGTGCAATACACACAAGATGCTTTGTGCTCTCTGCACGATGCAGCAATGCTTCAAGCAACAAAAACAATTTCTCCTCGATCAGATCCAATGCATCTTTCAGCTGGAGTCCCGTTGCAGTATCCAAGATATCATTTGATGTCGCTCCATAATGCACCCATCTTCCAGCGTCTCCACAGACCTCAGAGATACCAGACACAATAGCCATCATATCATGGTTAATCTCAGCCTCGATCTCCTTTACTCGATCAAGCGAAACATTGTGTGCTTTTTCTAAAATGAGATTTGCATCATCCTCAGGAATCATACCATGCATAGCCTCTGCCTTTGCAAGAGCGATCTCGGCATCAGTAATGCGCCACAGACGATGCTCTTCACTCCAGACATGTCTCATTTTCGTTGTGCCGTATCGATATTCAATTGGGTGAACTGCCATAGTGTGTACTCTGTGCCATGTGCCCTTGTAATAATTTCGAAGTTATGTGATATGGAGAAAATATACATGCCGTGAAAGTAACCCTTACTTCTTCACTTATCTGATATTTGTAATTCAAATCAGCTGCATCAGGGCAAGAATGAAACGAAAATGAAAAAGAGTCAAATATGGCACGTAATACAGAAAAGCAACCAGGGCTTACACAAGCAGATCTGGGAGCGCTCCTTCTCACAATAACTCTCCCTTCTTTTGCGACACTAGTACCCTTTGCCTCTCCAAATATGAACTCTATCATGAGCTCCGTTCCAGACTCAGATGCAGGTATCGCCTCTGCAGTAGCAGGCTTGATGCGAGTCTTTGGCCAGGTAGTATCGATGGCTGCAGTTATGATTGTGCTTGCAACCGTACTTGGCCGTTGTTATCAGAGCAGAGATTGCAGAATCTCTTCTCAAGGCTCTGTCTATGACATTTACAGCCCTTGGAGCCTTGTGCATCTTTGGCATCATCTCATATGCTCGTGGAGATAAAACCTCCGAAAGATGGATAATAACGATTAGGAGGTAATGAAATGAAGAACTAGAAAGATTGTGGGAACTCTTATCGTACCATTTGCTAGGTACATAATGCTGATAGTTAAAATGGAACTCATGCGTATTCAGCATATATAAAAAGAATTAGTTACATTTTGCACTTATCTTTTTAATTTGCTGTATAAATTGAAAATTAAAGGTGTTAATATGTCACATAATGTAGAAAATCATACACAGCTTACACGAGGGCAGCTCTCAGGACTCCTTCTCATTGTCTCACTGGCCACCTTCGCAACACCCCTGATCTCTTCAGGAGTAAACATCGCCATTCCGTACATCTCTTTAGACTTTGCTGTCTCTGCATCCAATATTGGATGGGTACAAATAAGTTTTCTGATGATGTCTGCTGTATTTCTCTTTCCATTTGGCAAGATGTCTGACAGAACTGAAAAAGTAAAGATATTCTTATCTGGCCTTCTTTGTCAGTTCTGTGGATTTGCAATTGCCGGACTATCTTCTTCTTTCCCGACGTTACTCATAGGTATGGCACTTGCAGGGTTTGGAAGTGCACAAATCTTTTCTGTTGGAATTCCCCTTTTAACAACAAATTTTCCCATTCAGGAAAGAGGGAAAGTGCTTGGTATAAGCACTGCTGTCATCTACGTTGCTCTTGCACTCGGACCATTTATCAGTGGAGTCCTCGTAGAGAACTTTGGATGGCATTCACTCTTTTTGATCCTTCTTCCAATAACTGCCCTTCCACTGTGTTTGACAATAGCGATCCTTCCAAAACTTCAAAAGAATACTACATTCCATGATCCCAGGCCTTTTGATGGAATTGGAAGCGTCATCTATATCATTGCTGCATCACTCGTACTGGTTGGAATCAGTAGAATATCAGATGGATCCTATGCAAGCATCATACTTATCATTGGCATTAGCATATCAGCTCTCTTCCTGTGGTGGGAATCACAACATCCGGATCCTATCTTTCCAATCAATATCTTTAGAGAAAATAAAATATTTCGAAACAGTTCCCTCGCCGCACTCATCAACTATGGCTCATCATTTGCAGTAACTCTACTTCTTTCATTCTACTTCCAAAATGTGCGAGATTTCAGCAGTATTGCAACTGGAACGATTCTCATTACACAACCCATCATCATGGCAGTACTGACACCATTTGCAGGGAGGCTTTCAGATCGTGTCGATCCAAGAATCCTTGCAACGACCGGTATGGCTATGACTGCGGCATCACTGTTTGCATTTTCTTTCCTGACAAGTACAACGCCATTGTGGGTCATCATTGGTATTTTGCTTATTCTTGGTTCTGGATTTGCACTCTTCTCCTCTCCAAATATGAATTCCATCATGAGCTCCGTTCCAGACTCAGAGGCTGGTATTGCCTCTGCAACAGCAGGCACGATGCGAGTATTTGGGCAGGTAGTATCAATGGCTGCGGTTATGGTTGTATTTGCAACCGTACTTGGATCCGTTGTTATCAGTGCAGAGATTGCAGAACCACTTCTCAAAGCTCTGTCTATGACATTTACAGCCCTTGGAGCCTTGTGCATCTTTGGTATCTACTTCTCATATGCCCGTGGAACACAGCTCCCCAGGAACAAAAATAAGAAGTGATAAAGAACGAATTTCAAACAGAATTATAAGTGTTGAGTATGCAGAGTACTGTATTTACGTAAAACAAAAAAGCACATAGACAAAAATGACACATACATCACTCACACTGGACAATGCGTCACAGAAACAAACACATTACGGATTGATGATTCACGCATCTCATAAACAGGGAGTTTTGCGCGATATCACAACTGTGATGGCAAAATGGAATGCAAATATTGTCTCCATTCATCTGGAAGCAGACGAGCCAATAAAAGGTCGCAGCGAGAACGTTGACGTCTACATCGAATACGAAGGAACTCACGATCATAACGGCCTCGTTTCCGCTCTCTCTGTACTCCCAACAGTGAAACATATTGTGCAACACACCTCATTTAGCTATATTTTTGGGACACGTGTCATTATTGTGGGTGCTGGTGCTCAGGTAGCTCACGTGGCCCTTGGTGCAGTGAATGAGGCAGATCGCCACAATATTCGAGGTGAAAGAATCTCAATTGATACAATTCCCATTGTTGGAGAGGAGGCCCTTGCAATGACAGTTGACGCAGTAGCTCGCCTTCCAAGAGCAGAAATTCTGGTGCTTGCAGGGTCCCTGATGGGAGGTGCAATTACCCGTGCCGTTATTCGTGTGCAAGAGTCAGGTATTCCAGTTATTGCTTTAAATATGGCTGGAAGTGTCGTTGATCACGCCGATCTGGTAGTGACTGATCCTATCCAGGCAGGTGTATTTGCAGTGATGCATGTCTCCACAAAAGCGAAATTTGATGTGAGACGTGTTCAAGGGAGAAGATTTTAATGATTCGTGCTGATCTTATCACACAGGCTGTGCGTGCACTGGCTCGTGATGAACTGGTTGTATATCCTACTGATACGCTGTATGGGCTTGGTGCTGATGCCCTTTCTGAGGAAGCTATAATACATCTGTACGATGCAAAAGGAAGGGATTTTTTAAAGCCTGTCTCGATAGCATGCTCAGATCTGGATATGATAGAGGCGTTTGTATATGTGGATGACTGTGCAGCTGCGTGTATCGATGCATTTTTGCCGGGTCCTGTGACACTTCTTTTAAAGCCGCGGCCGATTGTTCCACGATCGATTATGGCAGGTACTGGAAAGGTGGGGATACGTATCCCTGCCAATCCTACTGCACTCTCTCTCATATCAGAGTTTGATTCTCCAATAACTGCGACAAGTGCGAACAGATCTGGTGATCCGGATCCAAAAACAGCAAAGGATTGTACGATTCCTTGTGCAGTTGTATTAGATGATGGACCTGTTGGGGGGATGGGTTCTACAATCGTTGATCTAGAGAATTTTGATATTGTACGCCAGGGGGCATCCTTTGATGAAGTCTGTGCATTTCTTGCGAAGTGGAGTCAGGCCTGATGAAAAGTACTTCATCACCCATTCGCTTGCGTGATTTTGTGCGAGATTCAAATGATTGGATCTATTCAGTAGCAGCATATGATAATGACGAAACTGTTGGCTGTCTGCTTCGATATATTCCTGATGAGAACGGAGAGCGAGTAGATCCCAGTGGAAATCGATACCGTAAGGTTGCGTTTGAAGAAGCATATGAAATAATTGCACGTGTTCATCCTTCGTATGTTGGTCTGATGCATCGAATCCCTCTCACTGATATTGCTTGGGTCTATAAGCCAGATTGTGCCGTGTCAACTCTTGCAGAGCATGATACTCAGGTCCATCGACTCTCTGAGCTTTTTTCAGGACTTGCCTTTGGTGTTACCGGATCGCGGCTTGTAGGGCTTGGATCATCAGATTCTGATATCGATGGAGTTGTGTATGGTTTTGATTTTCGTGCTGCCCAAGTGCGATTAAAAGAAGGAATCAAACAGGGGATTGTGTCTGATCTCAGTGACGAATTGTGGGAGGCAGTGTATAAAAAACGAGATCCTGAACTTTCATATGATGAATTTTTCGTGCATGAGGCACGTAAATGGAATCGGGGTCAGATTGATGAGACGTATTTTGATCTGTTGTATGTTCGATCCTATGCAGAGATGATGAATTATCATGTGCCTGTAGGTAAGAAAGGAGAGATACGAGAGATTGAAGCGGTTGTTACTGATGATCGGTATGCGTATGATAGCCCTGCAATGTATCTTGTGAATCATGTGGAGTATGATGCTGTTGTGTCATTTACCCACACCTATTCCGGACAGGCATTGATAGGGGAGCGGATCGAGGCGAGAGGAGTTGCTGAGACTCATGCCGATGGAACACGTTGGTTGGTTATTGGATCTACGAGAGCTGCGAAAGGCGAATATATCAGATCACTGACTCTACTTGAGTCTTTTCAGAGCTAATCTCTCCTGAAATCAAATGTATCGATTATTTGTGAGTTTTTTGGATCTTTTTCCATCATTCATACTTATATAGGAGAGTTCATATTGTCGAAAATAGAAAGATTAATGACTAATATAGCACTATCATAATAAGAACAAGGGGTCAAGCAGTACGAGACGAAAACACAAAAATTGCGTTTTTTGTTCGTTTTACACACGTAAAAGCTACTCCTTACAGAATGTGATACAGACAGGAAATGTAAAAATCTCTACGAGTACTCATGGATCAAGAGGAAATAAGGAATGTGAACAGGCTCATTCGAGAAGGGGAGCATGAGCTGGTCGCAAAAAAGTATGAACGGGCACTAGACTACTTTAGAAAAGCATATGAAATGGACTCAAAAAATGTTACAGCTATTGTAAACATGGGTTTTTGCTATGCAAAGATCGGAAAATTCCAACATGCGCAAAAATGTTTCACCACAGCTCTTGATCTCAATCCCCACAATATCGTTGCCCGAAGGAATCTCCAGCGAATCTTGCGCCCACAAGGTGTCCCTTATCCAGATCCATTTAAAAAGTCAGCGCCAGATAAGGAAGTAGTATTTATCCGATACATTGAGCTCGCACAGGAAAGCAAAAAAAGTGGTAGTCTATTTTCAGCGATTCAATATTTCGAAGCTGCAGCGAGTATACATCCCGAATTCATTGATCCATACTTGCATATTGCATCCTGCTATGAGGAATTAGGTGAAACTGAAAAGGCGTGTAGTGTATATAAGCAGGCACTGTCAATTTATTCAGGTGACGAAACTGCACAAAAAGGAATAAAGCGATGTTGTGATGGAATCTTTACAGATGATACATCAAAACCAGCTGACGAAAATGTCATTATCATAGATGAAGAAGACAATGATTCCTCCGAAGAAATAAAAGTAATAGAAGTCGTAGAAATTTCCACGGACGATGATGAAGATGTGCAAGAAGAAGTAATTGAAATTATAGAGAAAAAAGAAGAGGAACCAACTCCTGCACCTTCCCAGGAAGATGATCCAATATCATCGATCTTGAATCAGTTCAAAGACGATGTTGAACCTGAAAAACAATCTGCGTCTGAACAAGTTGAGACGAAACCAGACGTTCAAACGAGCACACCAGCTCCTGCTACTTCCGAGGGCTCAAAAGTGAGTGGAAAACACGCAATACTAGATATTCTTGATCAATACAAAGATGATCTCGCAGACGATAGAAACGAAGCTACAGAAAAAACAGTGCCTGCAGAACCCCCAAAAGTCGTCCAGACAATTGGAAGCCAAGATATGGTTCAAGATCTTCTTGCACAGTATGCTGATGAGATTGCTAATGAAAACCCAGTTGTTGAAGAACCGATTGCTGAAAAGCCAGTTACTGATACCACTTCAGACATTCCACACACGGGTAGTGCACCAGAGATTGGAAAAGGAAAAGCAAAGCGAGACGTTCAGGATTCGGAAAAAGTGATTATTCACCCCGTTGTTTTAACTGATGAGCAAAAAGATGCACTCCAGGAACTTGGCAATATTGGAGCATCCCATGCAGCAACAACGCTCTCCACCATGCTTCAAACAACAATCCTGATGAACGTTCCAGAGATCCGTATTCTCGGTGTTGATGAAGTCAGTGAGTATATCGGGGATGATGACGCCGCATTTGCTATCTTTACGATGGAAGGAGAGATCCAGCAGGCTGGATATGTCATTTTACAGGTTGTGAAAGAATCTGTTATTCAGATCTCTGCGATCATGCTTGGCATGCCAAGCGAGCCACGTGAAATGAACGAGATGGATGAAAGTGCCATCACTGAGATCGGAAATATCATGGTCTCAGCATTCCTTGATGGAACTGCAGAATTACTCGGCATTATCATGCTTCCATCCCCACCTCGAACTATCATGGGTAGAGCATCAACGGTTATCAGAGACGTAGTAGACAGTGGAGATATTAACTGTGATAGCATCGTATTTTTCAAGACAGAGATGGTATGTAACGATTACTCACTCCAATGTAACATTCTCATGATGCCAAGCCAGACGGTATTATATGATATATTGGAGATGCTTGAGAACCTTATAAAAGAGAAATAGAAAATAGCACTCGTCTACCATTTATACATAGTATTGAATGCGGTGCTATTTACAAAAATATTTATTTTCTTCAACATTAAACAGCAATTTTCTCCAAAAATGTCATGAAATCCCAGGATCTCCCAAATACTCTTCTGTCCACAATAGTTGTTATAGTGTTTATTGTACTTTTATTAACTCTTATAACGAGTGAAATCAATCATTACAACAATGCACAAAATCTCGTTATGAGTGGTATTCATGGTGAAATAGAAGCCCTCGCAACATATGCAGCAAATAGTATACCTTGGGATTTGCATGAAAAGATACGCCCTGGCGATGAGTTAAGTGACAATTTCATTAAACTTAATTCAATAATTAAACTGATAGCTGATAATTATCCAAGAGCTAGTTACATTTACACAATAAGAAAAGATGGAGACTCATTTTACTTTGTCCTTGACAGTGATGAAGAAGAGGCTTGGAACATAGGCGAAGCTATAGGAGTTCCAGTAGATGTAGTACCTGATGCACTTCTTTTAGCATTTACAGGAGTTTTTGCACATACTGACGATTTCTATACTGATGAATGGGGAAGTTTCATATCAGGATATGCACCAATTTTCTCACCATCAGGAGAAGTTGTTGCTGTTTTAGCAGTTGATGTTAGTGAAGACCTAGTAAGTGAAGAAATTGAACGAGTTAGGGAAGAAATTCTGGTTCGTATAAGTATAACCACAATAATTGGATTAATCGCCTCATTGATTGGGATCTATGCAACACTATATCTTTTAAACTCTCACAAATTGACTAAATCTGCACAGGATTTGCTGTTGCAAGCTACAAATGCTGCACAGGAAGGAGCATTTGAATATGATCCCTACAATGATACCTTTTTATGTGGCCTAGAAACGGCACAGCTATTTGGTTATAACATAGAGCCTGGAATTGAGACATATGCGTTAAGTAAGGATTTTATTGTTGGCAAAGCAGTTTATGAAGATAAAAAAAGTGTTGATGAACACTTAAACGTGAGCAACAAAAGAATAGAGCATACAAAATTTGCATATTCATGGAGATTTCACGTAGATAATAAAATAAAAGCAATACGATTTAAAGGATACATATCTCAAAATAAAGGAAGAGTAAAAATAATCGGTATGGCAGAAGATTATACCGAGCAGGAAAGAAATAAAGGAGCACTGATAAACACAAATAAAAAAATACAGATACTTCACTCTATATCAAGTCACGATATAAGAAACATCTTTACTGCCATATATTCATATGCTGATCTCATATTGGAAGAGGAAGTATCAGATGATATAAAGGTAGATATAAAAGAACTCATCCAATCTTCAGAAGACTCTACTTTCGCAATTTCCAATTTTTCAAAAATCTATAGTACACTTGGTACAAGTCTGCCAGAGTGGATTAATATTAAAACACTTGCTAATGACATTTTTGAAGCACATCCAGATCTGAAGCATATTACATTCACAAACAACATTAACAATGTGTATATATATGCAGATCCGCATACCAATTTTGTTATTCAAACATTATTTGAGTTTTCAATGCAGTACTGTGACTGTGTTACAAATGTTGTAATGCACACAAGTATTTCGTCAGATGTATTGCACATCATATATCAGGATGATGGAGTTGGTATTTGCGATGATAACAAAGAGACATTATTTGATTTTGATGTCACTAAAAAAGATAGGAATGTATTATACATTGCAAGAGAAATTTTGGCTATAACAGATATTTCAATTATAGAAAATGGTTGTTATGGGAATGGTACACAGTTTGTAATAGCAGTGAAACCAGGGTGGTTCCAACTAGAGTATTAGAGTAATAAAATGAGCTTAATTACAAAAAGTAAGGATATAAAGCGGAATCAAACAATTGCGCTTTTACTTTTCATATCACTACTAGTTCTTGCATGCACAATTATGATTGAAGCAAATAACCAGTTCTCTACAACAAACCAGATCGTGATGAATAGAATCTATCATGAAAGCACTAATATTGCACAATATACCACGTTAACAATTTCTGGAGATGATGTAGCTCTTTTAAACCCTGGGGATGAAGATACAGAAGTTTTTCAGCAGCTAACTGAACAACTATGGAATATTCAAAATCTCCATCCACATGTTACATTTGTGTATGTCTTTAGATTAGTGGATGGAGAAGTAACTTTTGTACTTGACAGTGAATATGGAAGAAATGACTTTGATGAGCCACTTATTGGATATATATATAGATTTCCACGCCAGGAAATATATAATGCATTTGATGGAAGTGTAACCCACACAAAAGATTTTCACTCTGACGAATGGGGTACCTACATTTCAAGCTTTGTTCCATTATACTCAAGTGATGGCGAGATCGTAGGCATTGTTGGAGTTGATATGTCTAAGGACATAATAGATCCATATATTGAAGCACTTAGGTTTGAGTTTATTTCCACAACTGTTTCTGTTTTGCTCCTTATACTCGTTGCTATAGGGGCAGGAATGTATGCTCTTGTCATTTCAAATAAGCAATATTCTAAGGTAAATGATGCGTACATAACATTACTTGATGCCGCACAAGCTGCAGATGAAGGAATTTTTGAGTTCCATTGGTCAAATAATACATTTATATTTTCTCAACATATATTAGACATACTTGGTAAAGGCCACAAAAACGCCCAGATACATGCCTTTGAGCTCTATCAACAGGCAATTGTGGATGATCAGTCGTCGATATTAGCTGCAATTGAGAAAAAGAAGTATAATCCCAAACAAAACCAATTCAAATATATCTGGAGATTTTATGTTTCAGAAAAAATCATCAGTTTGCATCTAAAAGGAATCGTGTTATGTGATCCAGATACAAACGAACCAATACGTGTAATTGGTATGGGTGAGGACTATACAGAATTTATGAGAGATAAGATAGCCCTTACACAAACAACTAAATCTCTTCGAATATTTTCATTAGTCTTACACAATGCAATAGAAAAAGTAACAGAGCAACAGATAGCAATAATGAATAGCGTATCCAGCAAAGAGGAACTTTCAGATGATGTCAGATTTTTTGTGAATAACATTCTTACATCCTTGAACAGCATTATTGCATTATGTGTCTTTTCAAAAACCTATGCAGATATCGGATATGATGAGCCAAAATGGATTTCATTACAGAATGCAATTAACAATTTTTCAAATCATCCTTCATATTCAAAAGTGCATATAGAAAATGAAATAGAAGATGTAGAGATCTACGCGGATATGATGTTTGTAAATGTATTATACAATCTATTTGACAACTCCATGAGGCATGGAGAGAAGGTTACATCAATTAAAATTAAAACAATACAAGATAATGATAATTTAATAATATCATATGAAGATGATGGTGTAGGTTTAACTGAAAATGAAAAGAAGACACTCTTTATAAGAGGAGTGGGGAAGAATTCTGGACTTGGAATGTTTCTTTCTCGTGAGATCCTTTCTATGACAGATATCGAAATTGAAGAGGTTGGAAAAGAAGGAGTTGGTGCAGTTTTTCTCCTAACAGTTCACTCTAGTTATTATAGAATAAAGAGTTAAAATAAAATGTCGAATATTACCTGTACTCTGCTTGGGACAAATGGGTGGTATTCCTCAGAGACAGGATGTACCCTTTCCATTCTGATTGAGACAACAGATTACACTATTATTCTTGACGCAGGGGAAGGCATTCATAAAATTGCTGATATCAAAGACGAGATATCTACCCCGGCCTGGTTGTTCCTCTCCCATCTGCATATTGACCATATCTCAGGTCTGCATACCCTTGCCAGACTTTCCTTTCGTCAGGGTTTGACAATTTGTGTTCCTCAGGGAACAAAAGAGCTTGTTACTGCGTTTATTGATAAGCCATATACTGTTCCATTGGCAGAGTTACCGTATTCTGTCACTATTCAGGAAGTTGTGCCAGAAGAGCAGATGCTATTTCCATTCCCTATTACAGCAGGGTGGCTTTTTCATTCCCAACCGGTGCTTGGATACCGTTTTGATCTTGGAAAGATCATCACGTTCTGCACAGATACCGGACCATGTGATATGATTGGATCACTGGCACAGGATGCAGATCTATGTATTATAGAGTGCTCAAATCTGCCGAATATGGAGAAGGAAGGGGCACTTCATCTCACTCCAAGAGAGGCAGGTGAATGTACCCTTGCTGCACGGGTGAAGCAAGTGGTACTTGTCCATTTCAGTGCAAATCTCTATACGACAAGAGAGATGCGAGAAGATGTCGTAACATCCTCATTGCAGGATCCTGATATCATAATCGGTCAGGATGATATGATAATTACTCTGTGAAATTGTCGAAGAATAATTGCTCTCGGATCACGAATAATTTGATTATTTCGACTTTTACATTGCTCTGAGGTACTTTTGGTGCTGTTTTTCAAGGGTTTGATGAAATTCTGTGTCGAGAGGTCAACTTCATATATACATTAATATAAAATTTAAAAATTAAACTTTTTATTACTTGTAGATTGGTTTGTACAATCATGATGGTGAAAATGTAATGTTATTTAAATATTTGCTAATTGTTTTATAAAATAGGCATTGGATCCTCACATTTAACGCATGTTTTAAAATATTTGTGACGAATTTATTGTTATTTTTCATACCTCAAATAGGCTAGGAAAGTGTGATGTTGTACTGTACCATCAGGGACACTGATGGACGAGGTATTGATATGAAAAGAGATAATGCATTTACCGGCCTTGAAGCAGCGATTGTGCTCATCGCATTCGTCGTCGTGGCCGCGGTATTTTCGTATGTAATGCTTGGTGCAGGGTTTTTCGCAACCCAGAAAGCACAGGAGGTTACATACGCAAGCATCAAACAGGC
>Ga0209737_10000406_pt1 | contig 36716 bp, 30 predicted proteins | sample TergutCu122P3_FD_187284 | JGI IMG/M metagenome (GOLD analysis project Ga0209737, IMG submission 187284) | Cubitermes ugandensis P3 segment gut microbial communities from Kakamega Forest, Kenya - Cu122 P3 (SPAdes) (version 2) | ecosystem: Host-associated > Arthropoda: Insects > Digestive system...
ACGATTTTCTCGTTTGCAGCGATGGTTTTGTAACTTAATGTGTTCATTTTACGTTTTTGTTTTGTTTTGTAGCCTTTTGTTTTCACCTACAAAAGACTGATTTTCAATTAATAATTCCTTTTCTAAGTCAAAGGATAATAATCGGTTTTAAGGGGCGCGAATATAGAATAATTTTCTACATAAACAAGAGGTGATAAAAATTGGCTAAATTTTGTTTTTGGAAGGAAGAAAGCAGAAGGGAGAAGGCAGAAAGGAGTGATGGGTTGCGTAACCTCGCTTTTACCTTATTTCAACAATTAAAAAACCTTAGTATCAGTTGAATAACCAATTAATCATAACCTTTTGCAGTTGGTATTTTCTTAGCTATACTAATAATCGCTGTTTTTATTGTTTTAAAAACTAATAAAGAGCCTGTGCGCAATAAGCGTGACCGGTCTTACATTTCCTACTTTCAGCGTTGCAGCACCCTAAAGATCGCAAGAAGTTTGCCAACAACCTGCTCTCGTAGAGAGCACACCTATCTAAGCAGTAGCCTAAGGCTACTGTACATAGCCTTACACAAACTCCCGCCTCCGTAGGAGGCAAACCCTAATCTATCCAATCAAACAAATAAGTTTCGTTATACTCAATCCGGAATGCTTTTAACAAAGCGATATATTCATCTCTAAAACATCTTTTTTTGTGGTGTTCGCTTTGATTTTCGATATATTTTTTCACTTGATCAATTTGTGATTGTCCGTAAGTAAAAACCCCATAACCGGTTTGCCATTCAAAACGACCTCTTAGTAAACAATTTTCATTAATGTATCTACTGGAAAATGATTTGATGTCTCTAATAGCATCGGCAATACAAACTACAGGTTTGATGCTCACTAAAAAATGAGTATGATCAGGATTACAATAAATAGATATAGGGTTACATTTGATATTGGAAGCAATGCCCCATATCTGTTTTTCAACTTTATCTTTGTTTTCAGAAAGGATTAGCGATTTTCTGTTTTTAACTGCAAATACCATTTGTACATACAGTTGAGAGTAAGTATTAGCCATAGTTATTTGGATTTAGTAATGGATTTAGTTTTATGTTTTTCGGCAGCAAATATACATCATGAAAGGGCGTTTGTCAAGAGGGGAAGTGTTTTTTTGCCTCCTACAGAGGCATGGCCGCATGTGGATGTTCTCTGTACAGTAGCCTTAGGCTACTGCTTAGATAGATGTGCTCTCTACGAGAGCGGGGTAAACATAAAAATAATTTGCAACACCCATAATCGCACAAAATCATAAAACTAAGTAAATAGCCTGCACATAACAAGTGTGGCTGCCTTACATTTTGTAAAATATACACCTAAAAGAAATACAATAGAGTATAACGGAATTTTATACTTTTGTCGCCAAATAAAAACAACATCATTCTATGAAGAAAATACATCTCCTTTTCACCGCATTATTTGCATGCGTACTTTTTTTTACAGGTTGTAAGAAAGATGAATTTGTGGTAACTTTCAATCCCAATGGCGGCAAAGGCGCCGTTGTTACACAAAATTTTACTCAAAAAGTAACCCAACCTCTTATGGCAAACCCCTTTACGAATAGAGGATATGTTTTTTCCGGTTGGAATACTGCGCCCGATGGAACCGGCGCAACCTACAAAGATCAGGAAGCCATTTTAATATCGGGACACATGGTGTTGTATGCGCAATGGACGCCTGTAAGCGGTGAATTTACCGTAACTTTTCACGCTAATGGCGGCGCCGGCGATATGGAACCGCAAAAGTTTGAAGCAGGAATAAATCAAGAGCTATTCGCAAATCGTTTCCATTACAAAGAACGTTCATTTACCGGTTGGAATACTTCTCCTAACGGAACCGGCAGAAGCTTTGAAAATCAGCAGCCTATTGTAATAACTTCCGATTTGAATTTATATGCGCAATGGTCACTTCCCGGGTTACAAAACTTTTATGTTATTTTTGAAGCCAACGGTGGAGAGGGAACAATGGGGTCACAGGAATTTATCGAAGGCGTTATGCAAAAATTAACAGCTAATACTTTTGAGCGCACCAATCATACTTTTACGGAATGGAACACACAAAAGAATGGTGAAGGACTTAGTTATAGCGATACGGCAGAAATAAGACTCTATGCGAATATGAAATTGTTTGCGCAGTGGGATACCCTGGGGAAGAGAGCCCTTAATTTAAAGAATACATATACTTTTGATTAAAATTTAAAAATATGAAATCCATCGACCAAGCCCCTTTAGCCGGCAAAAAAGTATTGGTACGCGTAGATTACAACGTGCCTCAAAACGAACAGCTACAACCCACCAGTGTTACGCGCATAAAACGCACGTTGGAAACGGTGAATAAAATTACAAACGACGGCGGTATCGCCATTTTGATGTCGCATTTGGGAAGACCCAAAGGAGAGGCGAACGATACGCTTTCTCTAAAGCACATTTTGAGCGCCGTTTGCGAAACCTTGGGAAAACCGGTCATTTTTCTCGGCGATGTATTAGATGCGGATATTGAGGATAAAATTAACCGGCTTCACCCCGGTGATGTGGCATTATTGGAAAACCTTCGTTTTCACAAAGAAGAAGAAGAAGGCGACCTCGAATTTGCAAAAGCAATTGCCAAATTGGGCGATATTTATGTGAACGACGCTTTTGGCACGGCACATCGCGAACACGCTTCTACTGCTACCATTGCTCGCCTTTTTCCCGGAAAAGCTTACGCCGGCTACCTGCTTTACAGCGAAGTACAAAGCCTGAAAAAAGTGCTGGAAGAAAAAAAATCGCCCTTCACTGCGATTATCGGAGGCGCAAAAGTTTCTACAAAACTCAATATTTTGAAGAATTTAATGGAAAAAGTAGATAACTTGATTATTGGCGGCGGCATGAGCTACACTTTTATAGCTGCTTTAGGCTTTACTTATGGAGATTCTTTATTTGAAGAAGAGATGGTGCCCGTAGCTAAAGAAATTTTAGAGGATGCTAAAAGAAGAGGCATCAACCTATATTTGCCCGTAGATTATGTTTGTGCCGATAAATTTGCAAATGATGCTAATGTGCTGCTTACGAAAGATCAAAATGTTCCAAACGGTTGGGAGGGCATGGACGCTGGTCCCAATACTCGTAACTTGTTTAGAGAAGTGATTTTAGGCTCCAAAACCATTTTGTGGAATGGACCGGTAGGCGTTTTTGAGTTTGATACATTCGATGGAGGAACAAAAGCGGTGGCAGAGGCGGTGGTAGAAGCCACCAAAAACGGCGCATATTCTTTAATTGGCGGCGGCGATACTATTGCCGCACTCGGCAAATTCGGGCTATCAAAAGAGGTTTCTTATATCAGCACCGGCGGCGGCGCTATGCTTGAATACTTAGAAGGAATTGAGCTCCCCGGAATTAAAGCGTTAGAAGAGAATTAGTCTGAACCATGATTTTCACAAGATTTTTAAGATTCACAAGATTATAATCCTGCTAATCTTAAAAATCTTGTGAAAATCATAGTTCAAGAAATTTAACACCTATTAACATTTTTATTTTTCTAAAAATCAACGAAATAATATAACTTTCTTTCGTTAAATATAAATTGGTATCAATAAAAAACTATTTTTGCCGCCGATTAAAATATATTAATGAAGAAATATTACATTTTGCTCTTATTGTGTTGCTTGTTTTTGCAAACCTCCTTGTTTGCCCAGTATACACTGAGAGTTACGGTAAAAGATGCGTATGAAAATACACCAATCCCTTATACGCAAATACGTGTAAATTGTTTAAACGACGTATTTATAACGGATGTAAACGGCGATCTTTCGGTTCAAATTAATAAAGATAGTTGCGAAGTAGAATTTTTTCAAGCCATGTTTGAGCCTGTAAAAAAAACGTATGTTTTTTCATCAAGAAGAAAAGAGATAAGAGATGCTATCGCATTGTATCCCATGGCAACACGTTTGGAAGAAGCGAAAGTGAGCGCCTCAAAATACGAAACCAAACCGGAAATTGCAACCACCTCGTTGGTAGTTTTACAACCAAGAGATGCTGAAAATAGAAATTTTGTATCTGTAGATAATTTGGTGAACAGTGCCGGAGGGATTGTAGTAGTGGACAATGAACCCCAAATTCGCGGTGGAAGCGGATTTAGTTCCGGAATGGGCAGCCGCGTAATGATTATGCTGGATGACATGCCGTTGCTGCGCCCCGATGCCGGTCGCCCTATGTGGAATTTCATTCCTATGGAAAGCATTGAACAAGTGGAAATTTTAAAAGGCGCGGCTTCCGTGCTTTTCGGTTCGGCGGCGCTTACCGGCGCCATCAATGTGCTTACCGCATATCCGCGCTCGAAACCACAAACCATTGTTACTACGTTTGCTACATTGTACAACAAACCACGAAATCCATATCAAACAAGCTGGCTTCATACCAATCCGGTAGAGATGGGACTTTCGTTTTTGCATTCCAGAATCATCAAAAAAAACTTCGACTTTGTAATTGGCGGAGAAGTGTATAATGACCAAAGTTATATTGGACCGCAAGAAAGAATTGCACTTTCAAGGAATTATAACTCAAGCACAAGAGGCAAATTTGACCAAAGATACCGTATCAATTTTGCTACCCGCTACCGGTTTGAAAAAGTAAAAGGACTTTCGGTGAGCTTGAATGGAAATTTTATGTACGCAAAAAACGCACAGTCTTACGTTTGGTTTGATGCAGACACTAACATTTTTAGAACCTACGAGGGTTCAATGTATGGATTTAAAGAGTTCACTTTTTATATAGACCCTTGTGTGAAATATTTATCGACAAAAGGAAGCGCTCACACATTCCGAAACAGAATTTTGTTTGCCGACAGCAAAGAGTTGACGGGAAGCTTAGATGCGCAAGCTATGATGGTTTTTGATGAATATCAATACAATAAAACAATTCAAAAAATTGGAATGAACATTATTGCAGGGGCAAGTAATCAATATTCCACTTCTTACGGACCCGTGTTTAGCGGCGAAGGTGACCCGCATCTCGTAGAAGATACTAAAGAACCCTCTTCAGCATTTTCTAACAATTTTGCAATGTATGCGCAATTGGAACAAAAGTTTCTCAAAAAGAGAAACCTCACTATTCAATTAGGCGGAAGATGGGAATTTTACAATTTGTGGGGTCCGAAAATTGAGTCGGAAAAAAAGAACAAACCTATTTTTAGAGTAGGTGCGAACTATCAGGTTTTTACAACAAAGACCGCTATACGGGGTTCATTCGGGCAAGGCTACCGTTTCCCAACCATTGGCGAAAAGTTCATCTCTTTAACCGTGGGCAATTTCGGATTTTATCCCAATCCGCAATTAAGACCAGAAACCAGCTGGAATGCCGAAATAGGAATTATGCAACCGTTTCAAGTGTTCGGTTTAAGAGGAATGTTCGATGTTTGCTACTTTCACCAAGACTATAAAGACTTTATTGAATTTTCGATGGGTGCATGGGGAAGCAGCTCAAACATCATTGAAAGATTCGGATACAAATTCTTAAATATTGGTCCCGCAAAAGTAAACGGTGTAGATCTCTCATTTATAGGAGAGGGCAGAATTTCTAAAGACATAAAATGCACATTTATGCTTGCTTATACATGGAGCAATCCTACTACCAAAGATCCGGCGCTCATTTATTATAAGTATAAGACTTTTCCGGACTCTCCCGAAACCGACGAATACTCATTCTTAAATACGAGCTCCGATACCACGCGTAATGTGTTGAAATATAGGATTGAACACATGGTAAAAGGGGATTTGGAATTTGCTTTCTTCAAAAAATTTGCGCTGGGAGGTACACTAACTTATTATAGCGCCATGAGAAATGTAGATAATTTTATGTTTCAATATGATGCAAATAATCCCACATTAGATGAAGTTTGGAGAAATTTGATTCCGGGCTTGGGCAATATTCCCTTCTATAATTTTTATAATTTTTTTGAAGCTAATAAAGGTGGAGCTTTAACGCTCGATTTACGGGCAAGTTGCTATTTTAACAAAGTGACTGTTAGTTTTATTGTTAAAAACGTAACCAATCGTTTATATGCACTTCGGCCCCTTTATGCAGAACCTCCGAGAACTTATACGCTACAGCTTATTTTTAAAATTTAAAGATTTAAGAATTTAAAAAATTAAAAAACCAATAAAGCAATAAAACTCCTAATCGTTTAAATCCTTAAATCCATGAATCTTAAATTTATTAACCCCCCAAAATAAAACATTATGAAAAAAATTATCTACTTTTTTGCTTTCTCCTTTCTCCTTTCTCCTTTCTTCCTTAATGCTCAGTTTCATCACCAGTTACCCGATGGTAGTTTTGAAACCGGTTGGAAGCAGTATCCCGCACATGGCAGTTTTTATCTAGAGTATGAAACAAATTTCTTTTATACCCTCAACTCTTTATTTGCAGTGCCTGAAAAAGGAGACATTACTGCTCGTAGAGTAGGGAATGCCCAACATGGCAGCTACTGTATTGAATTAAAATCCGGAAAAATTGTGGTAGGATCAGAGCATATATTTCTGCCCGGAATGGTGGGAACCATTAACAAGGATTTTGTGGAAGAGTTTATTGGTAACGGAGGCAGTGTAACCATTACTAAGGATTGGGTTTGGGATACCCCACATTATTTGGAAGGTTGGTACCAGTACAATCCTGTGAACGGAGATTCTGCATTAATTGAAATAGGAGTTTCTTCTGATTATTCCGGAATTTATGTATTAGAATCAAGAATTATTAAAGCCCCAACAAGTAATTGGACACATTTCCTTATTCCTATTCCGCCGCAATATCATAAGGTCGAATTTGATGATATTCGCGTGCTTTTTGTGGCAAGCGCCGCCATTAATTTTGATGACTTGATGGCATGTAAAGGACAAATAGGAAGCACTTTATGGGTTGATAATATCTCTTTGGGATACAATTATGGTATTAAGCAAAACCTCTTTTCTACACTAAAAGCTAAAGCATTTCCAAATCCTGCAACAGATATTTTGAATATAGAATTGAATGAGCCTTTTACCGGAAAAGTTATGGTTTATAACGTAACCGGAAGTTTGATAATGGAAGAAAATATTAGCGGGACACAATGCCAATTAAATACTTCTGCACTTGCCACCGGAAATTATATCTATAAATTAATGGAAGGTAATACGATTTTTGCACAAGGTAAATTTGTAGTTAACTAAATAAACGTTGCAAGTTAGGTAAAGTTAAACCGAGTCTCTATGGCTCGGTTTTTTTATTGCAACTCCCTGATTATAGCATTAAACAGAAGCTTTCCCATCAGTTCGTAGCCGGTTTTGGTAAAGTGCACGCGGTCGTTTTGGGCTAATTTTGCTAAGCGCCACTTTTCCATGGAATATAAACCACCCATAATTTCAAATTGATCGAATACTGCGCCTCCGGTCTCGTTTGCCAATTCGTACATTATTTTCCTCACATCCAATGCTTTTCTGTTTACTTCGTATTTGTTTCCTACTTTTTTATAACTGTCGTTGTTAGTGATAAATACGAAAAAACAGTTGGGATTTACTTTTTTGAATTGGTTCACCAAAGTTAAATAATTTTCTTTAAAAACAGCCGGATCAAAAGAGGATTCGCTGGCATCATTAATTCCTAATCCGAAAATAACCATATCAGGAGATAAGAGCGGAATCTCTTCCTCAAAATGTGCACAACGCAAAAAAGCATTCACGCTTGCACCATTTACACCAATGGAATGGTAGGTAATTCCCGGATTTTCATTTTCTAATAAGATGCCGGTAATGGTAAAAGAATCATTGCCTTTATGCACCAAAGAAAAAGTAAAAGAATCTGTGGTACAAATGTTTTCATAAATAAATTGTCGTTTTTCGGGAATAATTTTTGTAGGCAAAAAAGTGGCGGTATCAATTTTTAAAATCGGAATAAATGCGGAATCTTTTTCAGCATATCCTATCAATGTAATTTTTGTAGTCTTAAATTTTGTTAAAGAATCGCGTTGCACAATTCGTATTTCAGAAATAGAATCTAATGTATAAACGGCAATTCCTGCTACTCCGAGCGGTTTTACATGTTCTTTAAACACATTTCTAACCAACCCGAATTTTCCTACAGATCTTGTTCTATAATCTGTTGGATTATTGCATTTTGGAGCAGCCGCGTATGGAAAAACAAGCCCTCTACCTGCCGTCAAATCCGGATACGCCTTTAAAAGCTCTTGACGCACGGCATGCGGAAATGTGCCGGCTTGCACATGCGAGCCGCCAATATGTATAATATTGATATTTCCTGATTTATGTGTTACAACAGAATCAAATTTAGTAATGAAGGATTGAAGAAATGAAGGATTGCTTTGGGCGATATATAAAGTATCGGCTTTGTAATTGATAAAATTATGAGCGTCTACATGCACCGGTTTTGGTTGCGCAAAACAGGCGCTCCATGAGGCACAAATTATAAATAGCAATCTATAAAATGTGTTAAAACGAGCTTTCAATTATTTTAATTTATTTTTTTCATCAGGAAAAATGATCCAAGGCTTAAAAATTTTTGCATCCTCAAAATCCATTGAGGCGTAAGAAATTACAACTACCGCGTCTCCAATATACACTTTTCTTGCCGCAGGTCCGTTTAAGCAAATGATCCCCGAATCTTTCTCTCCTTTTATGACGTAGGTTTCCAAGCGCTCACCATTATTCAAATTTAGCACATGAACTTTCTCATTTTCAATTAAATTAGCAGCATTCATCAACGTTTCGTCAATCGTAATGCTTCCCACATAATGTAAGTTTGCTTCGGTAACGATTACTTGATGAATTTTCGATTTTACTACTTCAATTTTCATGTAAAAAAGTATTATTTGAATCTGATCATATCTATAAGTCTTACATCTCCAATAGTATAGGCTACACAAGCTACTACGCCTTTCGCATCATCCAATGAAGCCACCGGTTTTAAAGTAGCATCATTTACAACGGCGAAATAATCTAACGTAACCGGCTCTAATTTTTTAATTTCGGAAATTACTAAATCATTGATTTTTTTCACATTAGGCGCAGCTGATTCTTTTGCTTTATTAATAATGTTAAATATTTTCGCAGCGATATTCCGTTTGGCAAAAGAAAGCAGTTGATTTCGAGAGCTCATTGCCAATCCGTTAGATTCGCGAACCACAGGACATGATACAATGGTAGTATCCATTTTACATTGTTTCACCAACTCACGAATAATTGCCAATTGTTGGAAATCTTTTTCTCCGAAATAGGCTTTATCGGGTTGCACATGATCGAATAATCGTTTCACAATGGTGGCAACTCCATTAAAATGTCCCGGACGGGAAGCGCCTTCCATAATTTTGTCCAATTCTCCAAAATTGTACGTTTCTTCCGGTACAATTGGAAAAACTTCTTTCTCCGAAGGCGCAAAAACGATGTCGGTAATGCCTTCTATCAGCAGCAAATCTTTTTCCAAATCACGCGGATATTTTTCCAAATCATCCGGATTATTAAATTGTAACGGATTTACAAAAATGGAAACCACAACTACTTGGTTTTCGCCTTTTGCCTTTTTGATCAATGAAATATGACCTTCGTGCAGTGCGCCCATCGTGGGTATCAAGCCAATAGTTTTTCCGTTACTTTTAATCCTAAAAAGGACCTCTTTAAGTTTTTCAATAGTCTCAATCAATATCATAATGCGATTTTTCAAACAACTTGCAAAATAAAATGTTTTTTTCATTATTAGGTTTTAAAAAAGCATTTTTTTGCTCAAAAGTTATGAAAACAGCAGAATATTTGAATTTTTAATACTTTTGCCACAATGAATAAACTACTAAATTTCATTTCCTCCAATAATATTCAAAAAATTGCCATTCTTTGCGATGAAAAAGTATGGCAATTATATCCCGATTATTTTCATTTTTTAGATGAAGCGGCAGAAGTGCATTACATTTCCATTGAGGCATCAGAAAAAAACAAAGATATTGAATCTATTATTTTTGGATGGAATTTTTTGTTGGAACAAAAATTCGATCGAAATAGCTTGTTAATCAGTTGGGGTGGCGGCATCATCAGCGACATTGGCGGGATGATTGCGGCTACTTTTAAACGCGGCATCCGGCTCGTAAACGTGCCTACCACTTTTTTAGCCATGATTGACGCTGCACACGGCGGAAAAAATGGCATTAACCTGCATCATCAAAAAAATGTAATCGGTACATTTTATTTACCTGAAGATGTGATTATTGATATTGCATTTTTAAAAACATTACCTAAAAAAGAGCTATTAAACGGATTCGCAGAGTTAATTAAGTATGCGCTCATTGGAAATAAAAAATTATGGGAAGAGCTTCAATACGTTACAAAAATTAATTATAAAATCATTAAAAATGAATGGATTGATGAGGCAATACAATTCAAAACAAAATTGATAACCGAAGATTTGCACGACAAAGGAATACGGCAAGTTTTGAATTTCGGACACACCGTTGGGCACGCCATTGAAAGATTGTTTGCAGAGAAAAAACGCGCGATGTCACACGGATATGCAGTGGCTATAGGCATGTGTTACGAACTGCGCTTTTCTCATGAAAAAGGATTTATTGCCTCGAAAGATGTTGAGGCTATTCAACAATATATTCTACGTTTTTATAAACCCGTAAAACTATCGGAATCTGACGTAACTGCTATTGCAAACTATTGTTTTGACGATAAAAAAAATAAAAACGGACATCCGAATTTTATTTTTTTAGAAGAAATTGGAAAGGCAATTCCCAATTCTCTATTTTTGCAATCCTTTATAGAGACATTACGCGCAACGTCTCTACAGATCATCTAATCGCCTCATTATCTCATCATCTAATCAATTATGTTCAACCTAAAAGAAATAAAAATCCGCATCGCCTCCGTGCAATCTACACAAAAAATTACTTCGGCGATGAAGTTGGTTTCGGCAACGAAATTGCGTCATGCGCAAAGCGCCATCTTTAGCTTGAGACCTTACTCGAACAAACTCAATGTGATACTTCAACATCTATCTGCTTCTGTTGAGGTTTCTATCGACCATCCGGTCTTTGCCAAGCGCGAGCCGGAAAATGTGGTGCTGATTGCCATTACTTCCAACAAAGGATTGTGCGGTGCGTTTAATTCAAACATAATCAAAGAAGTACACCGTGTCGCTAATGAAAAATATACCAAACAACTTCGCGAAGGAAAACTAAAATTGGTTTGCATCGGGAAAAAAGCGGTTGAACAACTTCAAAAAAACTATGATATTATTTATGCCAGTGAATCTTTGCTCGACACTCATGATTTTGAGGAAGTTGCCAAACTTGCAACCGATTTGATAAACGATTTTACTCATGAAAAAATAGATAAAATTGCTATTGTTTATAATCGTTTTGTGAATCAGGCAACCCAAAAAGTTGTGTTTGAGAATTACTTGCCTGTTACGAATGCGGAAGAAAAATCTTCCGAAAAAACAAAAAATACGGATTTTATTTTCGAACCGTCTCAGAAACAGCTGATGGATGAGCTGGTTATCAAAACATTAAAGTTACAATTATACAAAGCGTTATTAGATTCGATTGCTTCGGAGCACGGAGCACGCATGACCTCCATGTCGAAAGCTACCGACAATGCCACCGAAATATTAAAAGAGTTGACACTCAGATACAATAATGCACGACAAGCAGTGATTACCAATGAGTTAAATGAAATTGAGAGTGGAGCGGAGGCACTTAAATCTTAGATTATGTTCAAATTTATCGGTGCATTTCTAGGATGGCTTTTAACCGAACGATTTTGGGGCGTGCTCTTAGGCTTCATCATAGGGAGTTTCATAGATTCTGCCCGCAGAGCAAAAGTTTTTATCCATAGGAGAACCACTTCCCGCGACGACTTTATTAAAACTTTACTCATTTTTACGACCGTAGTGGTAAAATCGGACAACGGAAAAATGCTTCGTTCCGAGTTAGATTTTATAAGAACCAACCTATTAAGAATATTAGGTCCGGAAAAAACGCAGGAAGCGTTATTAGTACTTCGCGATATGCTGAACCAAGAGTTTGATGTTCTTGCTGTAGCACAACAATTTGGACGAAATTCCTCCATTCACGAAAAATTGATGATGTTGCAATTCCTATTCGGGCTTGCGGCTACCGATGGAACGGTTGACCCTGCCGAAATGGAAGCCATTCGCTTCATCTCCAACGGAATGGGAATTTCCGACCGCGATTTTGAATCATTGAAAGCCATGTTCTTCGGATGGCAAGGTAATTTTGGCGGTGGAGGCTATACCGGATCTTCTGCCGGTTATCGCCCTTCATACAATATTGAAACAGATTACAAAGTGCTTGAAATTGAGCCTTCCGCAACCGATGATGAAGTGAAAAAAGCGTATCGCATACAAGCCATGAAACATCATCCCGATAAAGTAAATCATTTGGGCGATGAAATCCGAAAAGCTGCAGAAGAACGTTTTACCAAACTAAATGAGTCGTATGAGCGCATTAAAAAAGCACGCGGAATGAATTAATTTTCGAGGAATTTATACTTTTTTAGCCTAAATTTCGTTGTTACTTTTAAAAATTATTTTGTCATGAATGATCAAGTAGCAGAAAAAAATCCATTAAAAAAATGGGTCATTTTATTAGCAATTTTAGTTGTTGTTTTCTTTGGAACCACGTTGTATTTCGGCTTTTTTGCCAAACCGGTGTTCAATCAGGAATTTATTAAAGCGGTGGTAGAAAACGAATATCTGCAATCGGAATTAGATTCTTTATTAACGGAACATGAGCGTATTAAAGTAGAATATGGCGATTTGTCGGAACAACTTGCCGAAAAAGACAGCGTTATTTTAGCCAATGCTGCCGAAATTAAAAAATTGATTGCCGGTCAAGCCGATTATCGCAAAATTAAGCGTCAATTAGAACGTTTGCAAAACATTGCGAAAGAATATGTGGAAGAAATTGACCAGCTATTTACCGAAAACAGGCAGTTGAAAGAAGAAAATACGCAAGTAAGAGCTCAATTGACAGAGACAAAAAAAGAGATAGAGGCTATTAAAAAAGACAAACAGGATCTAAACCAAACGATCAGCACGGCGGCGGTTCATCAAGCCTATAATATTCACAGTAGGGCGGTTTATTTTAAAAACAGAAATAATGAAGAGGTGGTTACCGAAAAAACGAATCGCGTGGATCAAATTAAAACCACTTTTATTTTAGGGGCAAACTCATTAATTCCGGCGGGTCCGGTTACGGTTTATCTCCGTATTGCCATTCCGGGCACCGGAAGAATTTTAACACCCGGTTCCGGTGATGCTTTTTCATTTAATTTCAATGGAGAAAAATTACAATATACCGCTAAAAAAACGGTAAATTATGACAACAGAGCCGAAACCGTTACCATTACCTGGGATTTAAAAGATGATGATAAAGCAGTGAAAGGCAAGTATATTGTACAACTTTTCACCGATAATCAGTTTTTAGGTGAAACCAGCTTCGAGCTAAGATAAAACCATGGCAAAATCGCAATCTTCACTTGACAGAATTACGCGCATGCGGTTGTTTCTTTCATCCGTAGGCTCCGTTTTCAGTATTGCACTGACGATGTTTTTTATTGGAATATTGGTGTTTTTCGCCTTTTTCTCCATGAAATACTTCCAAGACCTGTCTCAAAAAGTTGAGGTAGAAATACTTTTCTATTCCGATGTAAAAGAATCTGACATCATGGCTTTTGAGCAAAGGCTCAAAACAGAACCCTATATCTCTCAATCTCGTTTCTGTTCAAAAGCCGATAATACTGCCGAAGCCATCAAAGCTATTGGAAACGATTTTACCGAGATCATCACCAATCCTATCAATGCTTCTATACTTCTGAGTGTTACTCCTGAGTATGCCAATGGCGATTCGCTCAAAGTCATTACAAAAAAATTAAAACAAAATCCTAATGTACAGGATGTTGAATACCCCGAATCTATTGTAAAAGCCATTTTGGATAATTTTATAAAAGTACAGGTAGTTATTGTAATCGTTTGTGCAGTTTTTATGCTGATTTCCATGCTGTTAATCGGAAATTCTCTCCGTTTGGCTATTTATTCCAAACGTTTCAGTATCAGAAGCATGTTGTTAATTGGCGCCACCCGTTCATTCGTTCGCAAACCTTTCTTAATTAAAGGATTGGTGCAGGGCATTTGGGGCGGATTTATCGCTTGTGTTTTAGTAGCTTTAACCCTATGGGAAGGCAACATCGTACTCCCCGAATTTATAGATTTTCAATACATTAAGCACGTAGCGATGCTGCTTGGCGGGTTGTTTGTGTTTTCGGTGGTGTTTACGTTGGTTATTTCTCTTTTTTCTGTGAATAAGTATATTAAGATTAATAGGGATGCGTTGTATTTGTAGTGATGGTGATTTCATCTTCAATGATCAGTTCATAATTTGTGCTTCGCCCTCCTGCCTCATCTTGTTTCAATATACCTTTTTCTATTAAGTCTTTTATGTCGCGCAAAGCAGTATCCGAAGATGTTTTTGTCATTTTTGCCCACTTCGAGGAAGTAAGTTTGCCATGGAAATTATCAAATAGCCTATTAATTACAAATCGTTGCCGTTCATTGAGCTGAGTATCTTTGTGTTTTTCTCCAAATTTTGCCTTACGAAACACGCTTTTAAGAACAACTTCTGTATTAAGCAACGAGCTTTTCAAGCAATTAAGGAACCAATTTAGCCAAAATGTTATATCTGAATCACCATGTTGCGTCTTTTCTAATGCCGAATAATATCTCTTTCTCTCTTTCAAAATTTGATTTGACATACTGTAAAATCGTTGCGAACTGCCATCGCTACGCGCCAACAGCATATCCGAAATGGCTCTTGCCATACGTCCGTTTCCATCGTCAAAGGGGTGAATTGTTACAAACCATAAGTGAGCAATAGCCGATTTTATGACTAAATCTATTTGGGATTTTTCATTTATCCAATGGATAAATTTATCCATTTCTACTTTTAGATTTTTTGCCTCAATTGCCTCATAATGGACTTTTTCCAATCCCATTGCTCCTGAAACCACTTGCATTTCTCCTGTACGATATTTTCCAACTTCAATTTTATACATTCCACTTCTACCTGATGGAAAAAGTGCTGAATGCCAACCAAAAAGCCGGTCTTCGCTTAAATCCTCCGTGTAATTTTGAGTTGCATCAAGTAACATTTCTACAACACCTTCTACATTTCTGTCAATGGATTCTAATCCACCTACTTCCAAACCCAAGCGTTTTGCAATGGAAGAGCGAACTTGTTTACGATTCAGTTTTTCCCCCTCTATTTCAGACGATTTCATAATATCGAGTGTCAAAGTTTCGAGCATCGCTTCCGATTTTAAAGAAAATCCCAAAGTGTTCATTGTGCCCAACAACTTGCCTTGTAAATTACGAACTTCCCCGAGTACCACGGCAATTTTACTATAATCCCAAGTAAAATTTATCCAATTTTCGTGCTGATAGATGTACTTTGCCATATTCAATAAAATTTGCGGCAAATATAGATAATATTTGCCGCAAATTTTGCGGGGAATAAGTGTTTTTATCTCCGCGTAGTTACTTTTTGTTTTTAGATGTTAATCTTTTGGGTTAAAATGGTTAATGTATTTTAGGATAAGACAACTGTTTTGAAGTTGTTTCTTTGAAAATATTGAATTTTAAAAAATCGGGGCTGTGCAACAGGCGCGCTCGTTGGCTGCAGGTGTTTTCTTATTTATCAGTCTTTACTTTAAATCATTTATTCATTTTCATCAATTTCAAGTATATGATATAATATTCCCTAACCTGTAATCGTACAGTTACCAGCGAATCATTGATGAAGTATCATCTTTCCTTACTGGATATTTTGAACTTTCTTCCTCATTCCTATTATCAATATCTTTGTTTGGTTGCAAGAACTCGTTTTCTTTATTCTCTTGTTTTTGAATGCGATTTGATTTTTCATCGGTAAAATCTTTTACGATGCCATAAAACATATCAGTAAGTTTTGGGTTCTTTCTGAAGTTTATCATTATAATAAAACCATTGTATATCAATATTATTAGCAATATTCCTTAATTTTTCAAAATATTCATTAAATGCCTTATTATTACTTAACACTCCATATCCAGTAACATCTGTAGAAATAATAATTTTCCGATTTTTCCTGTCTTTACTACTTAACTTTGCCCATTCTTGCAATTTTTTTGTAATATGTGGAATATTATCGGGAAAATCATCATAAACTTGAGTACTTTGATTTTCTTGAACTCTATTTATGCCTTCTTGATTATTTTTAATTTCTTCTCTTGCTTTTTCAATAATTTCTATCGCAGAAACCAAGACTGTACTTTGCGCTTCACTTTTATTCATTTGGATTAAGAAAATAACAAATACTATAAAAAAAGAGCCAATAGATAGGGCAACAGACGCAATTGTAGTCCATTCGTTTTTTGTCAAAATAGTTAATATTGCAATTATTATTCCCAAAATTAAAATGCTAACTATAAATACAATTAACGATTTCTTATTTCTTCTAAAAAAACTCATATTACTTAAACTTTTAATCCTGTTCTAACGGCTTCGCAGGCCTTGCCTCTCTTTGTCGCAAATGTGAGTCAAACGCTGTTTTTACGTACTGTCGCCCTACACTTGCAGCCAACCCATAAATACACACACTTTTCATATTCATGCTCACTTAGAATACCTCAACCCTCATCGTTTTTAAATCTTTTTTCAGTCATTGCGTTTTCCAGCTGCAAAATTACACTTTTCCGCACCTTTCTTACACACTATGCAAAATTAAAGCTAACTTTTGTTATTTTTTTAAAAATTTCAGGTGCATTTACAGATATAAACTACCCCGTCTCGCTACGCGAGACACCCCTTCAAAATTTGAAGGGGATTATGGGGTTGTCCTATAACGGCGTTGTGGGGCATGATATTTTAATTAAAAAAATCCCCTCCAAACTTGGAGAGGATTTTTTTAATTGTCCGTAGGGGCACAAAATTTTGTGCCCCTACAATGATATTATCCTAAAAACGGATACCCATAATCCACCGGCGGCACCAACGTTTCCTTAATCGTTCTCGGACTAATCCAACGATACAGGTTCAATTCGCTACCCGCTTTGTCGTTCGTTCCGGAAGCGCGTGCGCCACCGAATGGCTGGTTGCCAACTACCGCACCGGTACATTTGTCGTTGAGGTAGAAGTTTCCTGCGGAATAACGCAATTTGTCCATTCCAAAATTCAATGCGTAACGATCTCTGGCAAAAACAGATCCTGTTAAAGCGTAAGCAGAAGTTTTGTCGCACAACTCCAACGTTTCTTCATATTTATTATCGTCGTAAATGTAAACGGTTAATACTGGTCCGAAGATTTCATCTACCATGGATTCATAATCCGGAGTTTTTGCCACGATAATTGTGGGTTCTACAAAGTAGCCCACTGATTTGTCATAACCGCCGCCCAGCGCGATTTCCGCATTAGGAGAAGCTTTGGCGCGATCAATGTAACCGGCAATATTGTCGAACGATTTTTCGTCAATTACAGCGTTGATGAAGTTGGAGAAATCGCGTACACAGCCCATTTTCACCGTTTTCATCATCTCTTTAATGTGGTTTAATGTTGGTTCCCATAACGATTTAGGAATATAACTGCGAGAAGCAGCCGAACATTTTTGTCCTTGATATTCAAATGCACCGCGTAGTAATGCTACTGCCAATTCGCGAGAATCTGCAGAGTGGTGAGCAAAAATAAAGTCTTTTCCGCCTGTTTCACCTACAATTTTCGGATACGTTTTGTAATTATTGATGTTGTTTCCAATCGTTGTCCAAAACGCGTTGAATACTTCCGTACTTCCGGTAAAGTGCACACCTGCCAAATCAGGCGATTTGAAAACCACATTGCTGATAGTAGATCCGCTGCCCGGCAAGAAGTTGATTACACCATCAGGAATACCGGCTTCTTTAAACACTTGCATCAAATAATAGTTTGATAGAATAGAGGTAGTTGCAGGTTTCCAAATGGTTACGTTACCCATTAATGCAGGCGCAATATTCAAGTTTGCGGCAATTGCAGTAAAGTTAAACGGCGTAATGGCATATACAAATCCTTCTAACGGTCTGTATTCTAATCTGTTGATTGTAGTAGTGTCGGAAACGGGTTGTTGCGCATAAATTTGCGAAGCGAAATACGCGTTAAAGCGTAAAAAGTCAATACATTCGCAAGGCGTGTCAATTTCAGCTTGGAATGGACTTTTGCCTTGACCGAGCATTGTAGCGGCACTCAATACATAGCGATATTTTTTCGCCATAAGCTCAGCGGCTTTCATCATAATGGAGGCACGCTCTACCCAGGGCATCTCTTCCCATTGTTTTTTGGCAGCCATTGCGGCATCAATCGCCATTTTTACTTCTTTTTCCGTTACTTGGTGGTAATTTGCCAATACATGTTTGTGCTCGGTGGGCATCACCACTTTACCCATTTTTCCGGTTTTAACCTCTTTTCCGCCAATAATCAAGGGAATCTCTATCACTTGATTGTATTGTCTTTCGAGTTCGGCTTGCAACGCGGCGCGCTCGGGCGTTCCGGGTGCATAAGAATAGATAGGTTCATTGATCGGTTGCTTGAAGCTAAATAATTGATTGTTCATACTATTAATGATTTATGTTAATGGTTTTAGAGGGGCGAAGATAGTAAAATTTTGATGGCAATCGGCTTTCATAAGAAACAATCTGTTTTAAAAATGTTTATTTTTGCAAACGCTGACGGTTATAAAGAAAACGCTGACGGTTATAAAGAAATAGTGCTGGAAATTTGAAATAATGAATCTTCTTGAAGTAAAAAACTTTTCATTAGAACTAAAACAAGACGAAACTTGGAAGCCCATTTTATCGTCTCTTTCTTTTTCGTTAACAAGAGGTGAAACCATTGGCGTAGTAGGAGAATCCGGTTCGGGAAAATCGGTAACGGCTTTGTCTATAATGCGGTTGCTTACGAAAAAAAGGGCAAAAATTACAGAGGGGGCGATTTTTTTTGATATAGGAGAAAAGGAGAAAGGAGAAGGGAGAAAATCCCCTTCAAAATTTGAAGGGGTGGACGGCGAAGCCGGACGGGGTAGTTTAAAAATAGATTTAACCCAAACCTCCGAAAAAACCCTCCAACAAATTCGCGGTAACAGAATCGCCATGATTTTTCAGGAGCCGATGACCTCGCTAAATCCTGTCATCAAGTGCGGGAAGCAAATTACAGAGGCACTGTTACTGCATATAAGTTTGTCGAAAAAAGAAGCCAAGCAAAAAACCATCGAACTGTTTCAAGATGTGCAACTTCCCGATCCGGAGAAAGTGTATCATGCGTATCCTCACGAACTTTCCGGCGGACAAAAGCAACGCGTGATGATCGCTATGGCTATGTGTTGTAACCCTGATATTTTAATTGCCGATGAACCGACCACCGCCTTAGATGTTACCGTACAAAAAAACATTTTGGAACTTTTAGGACAGTTGCAAGAAAAAACCGGCATGAGTATTATCTTCATTTCGCACGATTTGGGCGTGATTGCACAAATTGCGCACCGCGTGGTGGTGATGTACAAAGGCGCTATCGTGGAGCAAGGCGAGGCGCAAACCATTTTTAAAAACCCGCAACATCCTTATACAAAAGGCTTGCTGGCATGTCGCCCAAAATTGGATGAAAAGCCGGGAAGGCTGCCGACGGTGGAGGATTTTATGCGAAATGAGGTGGGAGGTATGCGGTATGAGGTATGCGGTATGAGGGAGGTGAGCGGCAAGCGGTTAGCAATCGGTAATGAAGATGAATTGGTAGCTTCACCTCCCACCCCATACCTCATACCGCATACCGCCCACCGCCCACCGCCCACCGCTCACCACCTATTCCAAATCGAAAACCTCACCAAACTCTACCCCATCCGCAAAAGAAAACTGTTTGAAAAACAATCCTATTTTCAAGCATTAGAGAGCATTAACTTAACTATTTATGAAGGAGAAACGCTGGGACTTGTAGGCGAATCGGGATGCGGAAAAACAACGTTGGGCAGAACTTTATTGCGACTGATTGAGCCAAATTCCGGCAATATTTATTATAAAGGAACTGATTTAACGACGCTTTCCGGTAGAGAGATGCGTAACTTGAGGAAAGAAGTGCAAATAGTTTTGCAAGATCCGTACTCTTCTTTAAATCAGCGGTTAACTATAGGCCAAATGCTTTTAGAGCCAATGAAAGTGCACTATATTTTGAATAATGATAAAGAACGGAAAAAAAGAGCGATAGCCTTGTTGGAGCGTGTGGGTCTTTGCGAAGCACACCTGCATCGTTATCCGCATGAATTTTCGGGCGGACAGCGCCAACGTATTGCCATTGCCCGCGCCCTGACCGTAAATCCCAAATTCATTGTATGCGATGAATCGGTTTCTGCATTAGATGTATCCGTGCAAGCGCAAGTGTTAAACCTGCTCAACGATTTAAAGCAAGAGTTCCATCTTACTTATTTGTTCATCTCCCACGATTTATCTGTGGTCAAATACATGTCGGACAGAATTGCTGTGATGCAAAAAGGCAAAATTGTGGAATTGAATGATGCAGAAGCAATTTACCGGAATCCGCAAACCGCATATACTCAAAAATTGATTGAAGCGATTCCGGTGATATAGTTAATCATTCGCATTAATAGATACTGTTGTAGTTCCGATCAACTTGTCATATGAAGTTCCCTCTTCTTGCAAGTACAATAAAATGGTATAATTATTAGGCGTTTGCCAATGACTGCCTTCAATATAAGCATCATCAATGGTGTCGGAGCCTTTGGGTACAAACACATATATGTAGTTGTAGAAACCTTGTTTACAAAAGAAACTCGTTTCCCAATAACTATTCTCCGGATTAAAAGCCATCTTTGCTTTGGGGTCAGTTCGCCAATCGGTGAGTTCGCCGAAAACGTACAAATCGCCGTCTGCTACCGGAAAATCAATACGTAAGGTAAAATGCACCAATACGTAATCTTCCGTGTTTCGTCCCGGAAAATCGCTGTTTGCAAATATGTTATGTCCTTTCAGTGTGGTGTTTGTAACAAAGGCGCCCCACGGACGAGCTAAATCTTCCACCACATAAGCTTGGTTAATTCTATTGTTAAAATTAATGGAAGTAATTCTATCTGCCGTTGAGCGTAAAGTTCTAATATCGAAGGTTCTAAATTCATTGCCTCCATTAAAAACATTTGTGTTCAAATTGTCGTAATTAAAACCATATTCGCCGGGTTTCGCCGTTCTGTAGATTAAGTTTTCGATGGCATTGTCCCAACGACCGTTTTGCACAATGGTAGCGCGCAAATACATGGCGGGGTTTCGAATAGAATACGAGCCCGTATAAGCCGTAAAATCAACCTGTTGCTTTGTATCACGGAATCTCAAATCTTGCGCCCATGTAACGGCGCCTTGAATACCCGCCTGCTTATTATCAAGTATCATCAATCTTCTGGTTAACACAGGATTAGAAATATCGTTGTCGTACACTACCAATAAATAATTTCCCGATCTGAGAATACGCATTTGATTTGTGGGAAACACCAAACTATAATGCGTATAAGGCACTATGGTATTGAATGAAAAGGAAACATCTTCAATTAAATCTTCCATAAATCCATCTAAATATTCTATTTGATTTAATGGAGAATACTGCCAATTGTGCGTACAGTGAATGAGCGTATATTTCAAAAAACGATCTTGTTGAAGTAAATCGTCAAAAGATAATTCCAATCTTTCTCCGGAGTTTAATTGAATGATGGGCTGCCCAAAATTTGCACCTTGTAACGTAAGTTTAACACTATGAATCCCTTCCGCATAAATATTGTTTGTGGCGGGGAGGTCGGTGGGAGACTGTGCGAAACTATAGAAAGGGAAAAGGGTAGAAAGCAGAAGGCAGAAAGCAGAAAGGAAAACCTTATTTTTAAAAGCAACCTTAGTAGCAGAAAGGAGGTTTTTGATTTTTGTATTCATAATAAAAAATATTAGTTCACAAAAATATATTTTTTCTTACCATTTTTATAATGTCTATATATTATTGGAAGATTTTATATTAATTCGCTCAAATTATTAACCATAGAAATTCAATTACTATGAACCCCCCCCCCACCTTTTTGCTACTAAGGTTGCTTTTAAAAATAAGGTTTTCCTTTCTGCTTTCTGCCTTCTGTTTTCTGCTTTTTTCAATATCCGGATATGCTCAAAATAACAATATTATTTCTCAATACAAACATCTTGGTTTACAACAACTTTTGGATACGGCAAATTTCTATTTTAGCAAAAATAGTACCGATACGGCGTTAATTTGCTATGGTTTACTTATTAACACTCCTATAAAAGATAATGATATTGAGCATAAAAAAAGAATTGTTGAAGCGTTCAATAAATCTGCGGTTATCTATCTTAATTTATGTGATTATCGCACCGCTTATGAGCTTTTGATTAAAGCACTAACCCTATGCGAAAAAATTAATGATTTTTCATTGAAATCGAGAATTTACAACAACATAGGTAATATTTATTATCGCTTTAATAAGTATGATATTGCCAAATTGTATTATTCAAAAGCATTGGAATTATGTCAAGATAGCATAGGTATTATCATCATTTTAAATAATTTGGGCGCTATTGAGTTAGAAAACGAACAAATGGATAGCGCTTACTTCCTTCTTAGCAGATCGTTGGGAATAAGCAAGCAACACAATAGTGCCAATTCGCATGGCGTATTAAATAATATAGCTTCTCTTTATGAAAAAAGAATGCTCTATGATTCGGCATTTTATTATTATCAATTATCATCAGACGAAGCAAGAAAAAATAATAAAATTGAAGCATTGGCACAAAACTTATCCGATTTAGGTAATCTGTTTTTTAAAATCAATAAAATCGATTCAGCTCTTTTTTATATGGGCTTGTCAAATACGATTGCGGAAGAAAATAATTTTTTAAGAATATTATCCAATAATTATTTTACGCTATCAAAAATAGAAGAATCAAAAGGACGCACAAAAAAAGCTTTTGAATATTTTAAACTATACTCTGATCTAAAAGATTCTGTACTTAATGTTGAAAAATTCGGAGAGATCAATCAACTACAGCGTTTGTATGAAATTTCGAAGGTTAATCAACAAATAGAACAATTGGTTATAGAACAACAAATTAACGAACGTACGATTCGTTACCAAAAAATTATTCAATTTATTACTTTCGGTGTTTTACTGTTGGTGGGTATAGTTTTGTTGTACATTTTCTTTCAAAAAAGGAGGTTAAACACCGCTTATAAAGCATTATTTGAAAAGAATCTTGAAATTATGAATCTTCAAGAAAAATCATCTGAAAAAAATCGAGAAAAAATCAAGAAAAAAGTTTTGGTGCACGATATGCAAGATGAACTCATTGATAAGATTTTGAATATTATGGAAGATACTTCCATTATTTGTGATGCCGAATTTTCTATTGATAAATTAGTGGTGCTGGTGCACTCTAACTACAGTTATGTTTCGCAAACGATTAATAATGCGTTACATAAAAATTTTCGTTCGTTGTTAAACAGTTACCGTATTCGTGAGGCGCAGCGGTTATTCTCAGAGCCTGATGCCACAAAGTATACCATTGAATCTGTGGGCAATAAGGTTGGCTTTAAATCTCGCACCACTTTCTACGATGCCTTTAAAGAGATAACCGGCGTAAGCCCGAATTTTTACTTAAAATCAATGCGAGAGCAGTATAATTCGTAGTTTATTTTGTACAAATTAATAAAACTTGAACAAAGATTACAGGTTGATATAAATCTAACGGGTGTAATTTTATAGTTTTGCGCTCTAATTTTAAATTTAATTAAAAATGAAAAACATTGTGATTATTTTTATTGCGGCAATGTTCCTCCAATTAGGATTTGGAAATGCGCAGCCAATTTGTAAAGAAAGCACTCAAAGTGAAGGAAACTACACTTTTTTAAACAGCTCAAAGGCTCCGTGGGATGTTGCATGGACGTACCAACTACCACCTGAAAGAGCGCCTATGGGCTGCTTCTATTGGGAAGGGAAAATTTATGTATCCGGTTGGGATCCCTATGCGCCCGATAATGAAATGGGTAAAATTTGGCGTTATACGCTCAATGGAACCACATTAGAACCGGATGGGTATGTGGTGGTTAGCGGACTTATAGGCATTGATAATTTTTATGGATTTACCACCGATGGCACGCATATTTACGGAGTGAATTGGAATAATTATATATACAAAATTGATCCGCAAACATGGACAATCGAGAAAACCATATTTGCTTCTGTGCCCTATATGAGTGGTATTGCTTATGATAAATCAACCGGCGGTTTTTGGCTTGGACCTTATAGTAGTAATCGTGCTCAACATGGAGTTATCAACGCTTCAACAGGAGAAATAGAGCTTACCGGAAATAATTTATTCCCCTCTGCGGATTCAGACCAAGTTGGATTAGCTTATGATGATGTTACAGAAGGTGGTCCTTATTTGTTAACTTCAAATGGCACAAGCAGTAGTTTTAACAAAGCCACTATAGGTAGATGGCATATTGCTACCAAAGTTTTTGAATCTGATATTTACGATCTTGCCAATATGCCCGGAGGGGTGCAAGAACAAAATATAATAGGTAGTATTGAAACTTATATACGAGGAGGGAAGCTTTATTTGTTGGGTATAAATCAAAGAACAGAAACAATTTTTGCTTTAGAACTTGCTATTGAATCCGAATTAGGTGCACCGGCAGCTGTTTCCAATTTAACCCTTACACCGGAAGAAGAAGGCGGCTTATCAGCCGAGCTCAATTGGACGAATCCAAGTTTGACTTATGACGGTGAAACTCTTATCGAATTAACCTCCATAAATATTTATCAAAATGATGAGGTTACACCCATTCATACAATTTCAAATCCGGTAATTGGCGCCGCAGGTACTTATACCGCTATAGTTACTGTTCCGGGGATGTATAAATTCTGCGTTGCCGGCGAAAATTCGGCAGGAGAAAGTGTAAAAGAGTGTCTTTCAGCTTGGATTGGCGAGGATGTTCCCGCAGCTCCGGAAAATATCCTGTTAGAAAAAGACGGTATGGTGGCAACACTTTCGTGGACAGCGCCCACTGAAGGCGTGCATGGAGCTTACTTTTCGGGAACAGGAGTTATATATGATGTTTATCGCTTGCCTGCCAATACTTTAGTGTCAGGAAATCAAGCCGGATTAACATTTACCGAAACGATAACGCAAGGGGGTAGTTACTCTTACAAAGTGGTTGCAAAAAATGCATCAGGTACGGGAGAATCGGGTATTTCTAATATAATCGTATTTTGTTTAAGTATCAATACATTTCCTTTTACCGAAGGTTTTGAAGGCGGAATCATGCCCAATTGTTGGGGAGAAGAAATGGTTATAGGAATAGAAGGGTGGATGGTGATTGATGCACCGTATGGATTGCCCCAAGAAGCGCACAGCGGCATTTGGAAAGCGTATTACCGTCCTTTCGGCGAAGCAGAGAATGTGGCAAAGTTGATTATGCCCGCCCTTGATTTAACAGGATTAGAGAGCCCCGAATTACGATTTTGGCATGCACAAGAAGTATACGGTCCCTCATCTCATGAGATTCTAAGAGTTTATTATAAAACATCTTTTTACGGTGAATGGACACTTTTGGAAGAGTACACCACCATTATTTCCAATTGGACAAAAAGAACCATTGCGCTTCCCAGTGCTTCAAGCGAATACTACATTGCATTTGAAGGAACCTTAGGATTTGGATGGGGCATTCACTTAGATGATGTTTTTGTTGGAGAAAAATTAGGCGTTAATGAAACCGAAATTACGAATTTTAATATTTATCCGAATCCGGTGAATGATTTGTTGAAAATTGTTCACACCGGTGCGGGTCGAAAATTTTCGACCCGCACGAGGGTGGAAATTTACAATGCTACCGGCGCCATTGTGATATCGTTTGAAATGAACGAAACGGAAACTGAACTTAATGTATCGACATTAAGTTCAGGCCTTTATTTAATCCGTTTCAGCGACTTAGATCGGAATAATTCATCAACACAACGGTTCATTAAACAATAATTCGAACTGTAATTTTACAAAATTTGTATGATAAAAAAATCCCCGTCCGGCGAAACGGACGGGGATTTTAATTATCAAATTCGCTAATTACCAAATTCGTGCACGTTTTTCCGGAGCTAACCACATTGGGTCACCCTCTTTTATGTTAAATGCTTCAATAAATTCATCGGAATGCGGAAGTGCGCCTTTCACACGCCATTCGGCAAGCGAGTGAACGCCTTCTTTAGTTCTGCGCGCTTTTTCTTCATCGCGGATATTTCCTGCCCAAATATTAGCGTACGCTATAAAAAAGCGTTGCTCTGGAGTAAAGCCGTCCATTACACCATTAATCCGTCCTTCTTCTTTAGCTTTTTGAAGTGCTTGGTAAGAAACGTTTATCCCGCCGTTATCGGCTATATTTTCTCCTAAAGTAAATGTTCCGTTGGCAAATATTCCGGGAAGCACCTCTATTTGGTTGTAGTGCTCCACTAAAATTTGAGAACGCTCTTTAAATTTAGCCTCATCTTCCTCTATCCACCAGTTACTTAAATTGCCGATTTTATCGTAATTTCTACCTTGATCATCGAAACCATGCGTAATTTCATGCCCGATTACCACACCAATAGCGCCGTAATTTACAGCATCGTCAGCATTCATGTCAAAAAATGGGGGTTGTAAAATACCTGCCGGAAAACAAATTTCATTGGTAGTAGGATTGTAATAGGCGTTTACGGTTTGTGGAGTCATGAGCCAAACTGTGGGATCAACCGGTTTTCCAATTTTACTTAGTTGGTATTCATTTTCAAAACGACTGGCACGCACCACATTAGCGTAATAACTTTGCGAAGGGTCAATTTCTAATGCAGAATAATCTCTCCATGTTTCGGGATAGCCAATTTTAATAATCATGGCATTCAGTTTGTCGATCGCTTTTTCTTTTGTTTCGTCCGACATCCATGTTAAATTGTTGATTCTATCCTCCATAGCGAATCGGAGATTTTGAACCAAATGTAACATGCGCTCTTTCGCTTCTGCCGGAAAATATTTTTCCACATACATTTGGCCTACTGCTTCACCGAGCGAGCCATCTACTACAGTTACTACACGTTTCCAGCGTGGTTGGTTTTCCTCTTTTCCGGATAGTGTTTTTCCATAGAAATCAAACTTTGTTTCCGCAAAATCTTCGCTTAGAAACGGAGCTGCATCGTTAATCGTATTCCATGCCAAATAGGCTTTTATGGTTTCTAAATCAGTAATATTCAGAATGTTATTTAATCCTTTCAAATAATCAACCTGCCCTACATTTACTTTTTCCAAGTTATTTAATTGTAAGGATGTTAGAAAATTTTCAAAAGAAAAATCCGGAAGTAGTGCTTGAAGTTCGGCTAAAGTTTTCGGATTATCCGTATTGTGAGGATTACGAAGGTCTTCTTTAGGCATAAATACTTTTGCCATTTCGATTTCCAAGTTCAGTACGTCTTGTGCTAATTGTTTTTCGTTCACGCCTGCCATTTTCGCATATCCGGAAAGTGCAAACATTTTCTCCAATAGTGCAAGATATGCTTCGCGAATAGGTTCTGTTGAAGCCTCCAAATAATAACTTCTGTCGCCAATGCCTAATCCTGATTGCCATATCCACGCAATATTCATACTGCTGTTTGCAGGATCGGCTTGTCCAAAAACACCGAAGAACGGGTTGCTGCCGGTTAGCTGCATATCTGCCATAATTTCGGGCAATTGCTCTTTAGAATTTATTTTAGCGATGGCTTTCAATTCGTCTTGTAATGGATCAGCACCTTGCTTTTCAATGGTTTTTGTATCCATTCCTAAATTATAAAGATCGCCAATTTTTTGTTTTATAGAATTTTTCTCATGCTTTTTTGCTGCAATAGAAGTAATTAAACCTTTTAGCTGTTCTTTATTCTCTTCGGCTAATTTGTCGAAGCTGCCGTAGCGGGCATATTCTCCGGTTAAAGGATGTCTATCCATCCAACCGCCGCAAGCGTAACGGTAAAAGTCAACCGCCGGACTTACTGTAGTGTCTAAATTGGCAAAATCAATGCCTGAAGTTAATTCTTTTGGTTTCATAGAGCAAGAAAATGTGGTAAAAGCAAGCGCACCCAGCGCCAAAATGAAATATTTTTTCATAAACTTAGGTATTTTTATATTAATTAATGATGTGAAATGCGTTTTTTACTATGCACGCCCTAAATTTCCTTTTGCATCGGGAATATGTTGGAGTACAAAGCCAACTCCTTGACAAGTATCCAAGTCAGCGCAATCGCCGCAAGTGTTAAACCCTTTTGTATCTACACATTTGCGGATTTCGCAACTGTTGCAATGTCCGAACTTCACGCCTTCGGTGCGGCAACCCATGCAATTTATCGATTCCGGAGTAATATCCGAAGACTCGTACATAGCGCTCCATTTTTTAGCAGTTTCTTCACGTAAATTGTTGTCATTAGCCAAAGTGGCTATGCGTGCATCGCAGCTTTCGCAGTCAATACCGCAGCAGGCAATAAGTTGTTTCATAAATTTAATATTTTTAAATTAATTATTATTGATTGACTAAAAAATAAGAGGTTGCCTTTTGAAAAAGGCGCTACAAATAAACGACATTTTTTTAGAAGTAGCACTAAAGTATTTCATTTTCTAAGAAGCTATAGTAATTTTCTTTACAAATAATAACATGGTCGAGTAATTGGATAGACAATAAGCGTGCGGCTTCTTTCATTTGCGTGGTTAATGCCGTATCGCTTTTGCTTGGGTGCAGTTCTCCGGAAGGATGATTATGGCAAATAAATAATCCCGTTGCTTTTAGTTCTAATGCTTTCATCAAAATAAGCCGAATGTCAACGGAGGTAGAAGTGAGTCCGCCTCTGCCGAAGTTTACTACTCCTAATAACGAAGATCCTTGATTTACAAAAATCACCCAAAATTCCTCATAGTCTAAGCACGCATTTTTCGTTTGCATTAGGTTCACTAAATCGTTTGTATTTATAATTTTTCGTTTTTGTTCAACAATAGCTACTCGGGAGCGCTTTCCTAATTCAAAAGCTACAAGAAGGGTAATCGCTTTTACCTTTCCTATGCCATTGATTTTTAATAGTTTATTAAAATGGGTTTCGGATAATTGATTCAGATTATTGTTGCAAGTTGACAATAGATTTCGTGCTACTCCAACGGCAGATTCGCTTTTTGTTCCGCTTCTTAACAATATGGCAATGAGTTCGGCATCCGAAAGAGAGGAAAAACCGGAAGACAGGTATTTTTCACGTGGTCTATCTTGTATAGCCCAGTCAGGAATTGTAAGTTTTAAAGGAGATGCTTCACATTCTTGATCATGTATCATTGTTTTCGTTTTAGTAAGTAAGGGATGAGTATTTGTTCGAGTCCGCGATGTATATCCACCGGTATAAGATCAATTTGATATTGTCCGCATTTTAAATAAAGTTCTTGGAAATATTCTCCAATTGCGGTTTGGTAATATTCTCTGATATGATTGGCGTGTAGTTTTACTTCTCCGCCGGTTTCCATATCAATAAATTTATAGAGACGGTTATCAAATGCAAAATCAAATTCCAATTTTTTATCGTAGGTATGAAATAACAATACATCGTGTTTATTATGGCGTAAATGTTGCAGCGCCAACATGAGTTCGTCTGTTTTAGCTTGAGATTCAAACATATCACTAAAAATCACGACCATAGATCTTTTATGAATTTGTTCTGCAATGCGGTGCAAGGTATCGGTAACCATTGAGTTGCTACGAGTCTCTCTTGAAATAGGTTGCAGAATTTTTTCAAGTTCACGGTAAATCATTTTCAGGTGCGCTTCACCGCCGCGAGCTCTTGTGTGTAGCTCTAAAGTGTCTGAGAAAATGCTCAATCCCACTGCATCTCGCTGCCCTTTCAATATTTGTGTGAGCACGGCAGCTGCATAAATCGCATAAAATATTTTGTTCGGATTTTTTAAAGAATATTGTTCTTGCAGCGGAAAATACATGGATGATGAACGGTCAATAACGATCTGGCATCGCAGATTGGTTTCTTCCTCAAAACGTTTCACAAACAGCTTGTCTGTTTTGGCGTAAAGTTTCCAGTCTATATGTTTGGTTGGTTCGCCGGCATTGTATTGCCGGTGTTCCGCAAATTCAACGGAAAAGCCGTGCATCGGACTTTTATGGATGCCGGTAATAAACCCTTCAACAACCTGTTTGGCAACCAATTCCAGATTTACATACTGTGTAAGCTGAGTGAAATCAATCGTGTAGTTCATATCTCTTATTTTCGGCAAAAATAAACATTTAGTATTTAACAAAAATCAATGCTCCACAAAATTCTTGATAGTCTGAATAAATGAAAGCGTTAAATTCCCCATGACATCTCCAATAATGTGCATAGAAGAAATGATTTCTATATGTTGTAGCTTTTTATTGAATAAAAGCACTATGGGATTTTCTTTTTGAGTAAGCATACGTTTTGTAGCGGAATTAAGCTGTTTGGTATTCATAAAAAGCGGAGTATATTCTGTTTTTAGAAAAGTATTGACCTCCTTAATATTTTCTTTTTTCATCAGATAGGTAGGACAATCGGAAGCCACATTATAAAGGTCAATGTTAGATAACTTTGCAAAGGTAAAATAGTTCCAAAGCGCTTTCAAACAAGCCGCACACTGCGGATGTTGCGAAATGATAAAGATCGCCTTTTCTTTTTTTATGTTATTCAACGGAAAAATGTGGTTGTCATAATCTAAAAACAGAACAGAATCAACAGGGATATAATTTTTTATAAAATGATACGTCTCAATTTTTTCAACAGGTTCATTATCTCTATGATATAAATTCACCTCATGTTGAAACTCTTTTTGTGTTTTATTTTGCCATGATACAGTGGCGCCGCGATTAATTTGTGTAACATATTCGTTGAGTTGTGCAAAAATCAAATTACCTTCAGCTCCTGCAGTTGAAAACGGGAAATATTTTTCTCCCCATTTTTCATTTTCATGCAACTTTACGGAATAAGGCTCCACAATGGTACTATCTCCGATAATTTGAATGAAGTAAGGCGTAATGAAAGTTTCGGCTGCTTCGTCTCGATCAATGGCGATCATAAAAAACCGTTCACTTGGAAACACATAAAAAAGGTGTATAAAATTATTATCAAATATTGAAAATTTAGGGAAAGCGTAATTTCTTTCAGTTATATCTTCAATAGCATTGAGTTGCTGTGTTGTCTCTTCGGGAATATTTTGCCAATTAGGAATTTTCAAATTATAATTCGCTAAAAGTTCACCGGTTAGGGAATACTTTTCAATAGCGGGCGCATTCTGTTGCAAAAAATAGAGCGAATTATTATTTATAGCTATTACTTTAACCGGAAAAATCTGAAGAAAAAAAGGATCTTTCAATGTCAATTGCCTGACATTTTTTACCTCATCATTTAAAAGATTGATTTTAATCCAATCAAAGCCTTCGTCATTTTCTACAAAAGCATGTAAATCATTATTTACTAATTCTAATTTTGACACATCTTTTAAAGGAATTGTTTTTAAGTACTCATATTGTCTTGCAGCAGTGAGATGATACATCCAAATTTCCTCATCTATAGCAAGAAACAATAAAGAATCGGAGGCAGCGAGCGCCCAAATCCAAATGCGATTGAGTCTTCCTCCGTTTTCAATATATGCCGGAGAGGGCTGAATGAAGTAATGCTCTTCTACTCCGGTTAGTGCGTTGAGTTTTGAAATTTTGGCACAACCTGCCACTGAGGTTTTATTCCCGAATCCTTGTTGGTTCATCACGAAAAGTACGCTGTCGTGTGTTGCATAAATATTGTGGTGGGCTTTAGTATCAAAGCCGGAATGAATAGGTGCGGAAAAGCTGAATTTAAACAGCTTTGAAATATAAGAAGTTTGCGTATTACTTTGACCTTTAAGAGTACCGATAAGTATGAGACTGATAAATAAAATGCAGACCTTTTTCATTGTAAATTAATTTTTTGTTGAAAATGGAGGAGGGTGCACTCCCCCTCCAATGATAATAGATTTAGAACTTAATAGTTGTGGATAATAGAATGATTAATCATTGAGTGAGTTGTGGTTGTGTTGGATTTTTGAAAAAAGCAGTTTTGCCTTATCTCAACCCGAATTTGTTTGTTTTTGAAATGATGATTTCTGCTGTACCGTTGTAAGGATTTTCAGGATTATAATTCCAATTCATTTGGAAAAGGAGATAAGCCTCCCTGTTGCCCGCCTCAGGATCAAAAAATGCAATTTTCTTTGTAGTTGATCCAACATATACGCCATTAGCTGCTAACTCTTCACTCTCAGTAACGAGATTTTCGCATGTACGTTCTATAGTTTCCTGAGCGATGCCCCTTATCCAAATTGTTTGCCAAAGAATTTTGAAATTGGGGAAACATAATTTCCATCCCTTGCCGTTACAAATTAATGTAAAGCCGCCACCGCCGGGTTTGGGTTCGGTTTTTACAGTTTTGTATAAAAACCACCAGCTGGGGTAACCGAGTTCAGGACTTTCGCCTACCTCATTCATTTCCAGGTATTCAAAGGCGTTTATAGTTCTGGTAACATCAATTTTAGCAAGAACTTCGGTATTGTTTGACGAAAATTGGCAAAAAGCAGATAAAAAGAAAACACTTAAAAGTGATAATAAAAAGATTTTTTTCATAGTATTTGTAGTTTTTGTTGAGTTTTAATTAGTTTGTTATTTATTTCACTGTCGCAGAATTACGTATTGTAAAAACGGCGCTTTTTTTTCTTACCTTGTAAGAAGTATATAAGAGGTTTGGGGGCGTGTAGGCAAAAATTAGTTTTATGAGTGATTCATAGTTTTGTTAAAGTGTTGCTTCAAAATAATGGGATTGCCGGTCCTTTTATTCGTTCGTTTCAACACTGCAATAATACTATTCGGAAACCCCGTTTGTCAAGTCTTTTGAAAAATTTTATTGCTCTGCACCTCAATAGGGTATCGAAAGTAAAATTTACAATTCGATTTTAAATGTAAAAATGGGGGTGATTTTTGGAAGGTTTTTTGTTTAGTTGTTGAAATAAGATATAAATAAAGTTTGGCTATCAACGAGATTCCTCACTTTGCTAACGCTTCGTTCGGAATGACCACACACATCCGCGTTATGGGAGAGGTGGAAGGAGCGGCGGCGGTTAACATTATCAAAGACAAAGTTCTTTCTGCCGCCGCTCCTTCCACCTCTTTCCCCCTTGATGTACGCGTACCCGTCATTCCGAGCGCAGCGAGGAATCCAAAACTACCTCTGTATCACCATCTTCCGTGTTAACACCGCCCCATCTTTCAGAATGATAACCACGAAAAACGTACCCGTAGCGGCAGTTTGCAGCCTAACTGTATTTGAAGTGAGGGTTTGGGTTTCGTAAACTGTAGCGCCTAACAGGTTTATTACTTTGAAATTGCCAATATTGGTTAATGGAAAACTTGTTTCTATTTGAAATGTGCCGTTATTAGGGTTGGGGTAGAGTTTAAAACCAAAATCAACACCAGAATAAATATCAATATTGGCGTATTCATTAGTAGCATATTCGTTTTCTATCATAAATTCTTCTGAAGCCGTGGATGCTAGAATATTATTTTTTGGCGAGAAATAGTAACTTGGTTCGCAATCACCCCATGCAAAAGATTCAATATATGCGCGAACAATTCCATTATTACTTGGTTTAATGTGCGTGCCCTCTTTCCATGCAATAGTATTTCCTGAGCGAAAATTAACAATTGAAGTACCCGAAATAGTTACATTTTGTGTTTCAATATGATTTGTTGCTTCAAAATTTGTTGCTTCATTCTGAATAGTAGTACTCTTAAGGTATAAATCTTTTTCCATTTTTGTTAATAATCTAACATGAAATTTAAGATTTTGTGGTTTAACAGGCTTGTGACCAAGAGATCGCCCTTGAATATCAAAAAGCTCATATACATAAGTAGTAAGCCTTGTAGTTGTGGCGGAAAGATTAGTAATCTGAACATAAGGATTTCCTTCATTCGGATTATCAGGAGATAATCCATCTGCTGTGACTATAATCATTTCATTTTCAGAATGGGATATGGTTTTTTCCACTTTATATCTCTTTACAAAATATATTCCGGCAGCAAGGTTGTAAATTGGATTAAGAAGTTGCCATGTATACATATCTGTTGTATTCGTAGTTGTTCCATTCAGGTTATTCATAAATCTCTCAGAACCTAATGCGTATTGCAATGTTTTGAAAGCATTTACTTTTCCATAGCCTAACTCATAATCCCACGTTCCATAATTTTCACTATAATTATAAGAATAACCACCTACTTTATCACAACCTAATGTAAGATATTTACGCACTTCTTCAGAAGTTAAATTAGGATTTACCGATAAAAGCAACGCCGCAACTCCTGCCACAAAAGGGGCTGCTGCTGAGGTACCATTAAACAACCAATAATCTTCTGCGGTTAGTCCTCTATCCTGACCGCTTATATCTGTGGTATAAACGTTTGTACCTGGGGCAACAAGATCCAAATCAAGACCATAACAGCTACCGGGGCTCTTATCTGAAGGCCATGGATCACATGAATTAGGTACAATATCTTCTCTCCCTGATCGTACACCACACCTATCAATGGCTCCCACTGCTATAACTTTTGGATGGCGTGCCGGATACTGAACTAAAGTATTTTCATTGCCTGAAGCAAATACAACAACACTTCCTAACCCACCTCTTCCTGAAGTAGTTGCATTAATAATAGCATCCTCAATCAAATCAAAAGGAGCACCACCTCCCCATGAGTTGCTCAATATATCGGCACCTTGTTTCACAGCCCAATTAAAAGCCTTTTGTATATGAGAAGCATTGGCGAAACCATAACCTTTACTAATACGTATAGGAATAATCTTACAATCAGGAGCTACGCCACTTATTCCTATGGTATTGCTTTTTGCTGCAATAATACCTGCGCATGCCGTTCCGTGATTATTTTTTTTACATTCATCACACCCGCCCGCGTCATCATACCACCCTGTTGCATCATAGCCGGGAGCCAAAAGATTATCTATTAAATCCGGATGGTCCAAATCAACACCATCAATATCAATAACTGCAATTTTTATATTGGGACATCCTTTAGTAATTTTCCATGCTTCGCAAATATTGATATCCATTCCTGCAACACCGCCACTTTGTCCAGTGTTTTTCAACCCCCATTGTTGGCCGAAAAGAGAATCTGTAGCGCAGAGTTTCTGTATCTTAAAGATAAAATCGGGTGTAGAATACTTAAAATTACCGTTTTCGTAAAAAAAGTTTGCCATTTCTAACGCGTTTCCTTTCGCATTCTTAGTTGCTTCAATTTCATATAACCCGGCAACAAATTCATCTTCTCTTACAATAGTGGTGTTGGTTTCCTTTGCTAACCGCTCCAATAGGCTATAATCTCCCGGAAAATGTAATTTTACAAAAAACATTTCCGTAATACCAATTAAAGACTCAGTTTCTGTAGATTGCAAAAAGGGTAGTGCCACCACTGTATTTTCATTGTTATTTATACCACGCAATATACTCTGAAATTCATCCCTATTTTTTGGTTCCAATAGCTCAATAATAGCAAAATTGAGAGGAGCGCGTAAGGTTGTAGTATCTGTTTTTTTACTAAAAGGGAGTGCAGACAACATGTTTCTTTTGTCCGGCATAGATGCTGTTTCTCTAAATTTTATATATATTTTTTGAGTACTATACTCTAATGGCATTTTAGAGCCACTATAATAATAGTAGGTTTGTTGTCCAAAAGTAGGGCAAAAAACCCAACTCAATAAAATGATGAGTGTGGTTATAATTTTTATTTTCATAATTATTCGATTTTTTTATAAATTGCAATTCCCGGAACATCAAAAGTAAAACGGTTAATTTCATCTAAATAAAGCAACCCGGTATTTTTATTAATCCAAATTTCGTAGGTTCTTTCTTCATACTTGCAGGTAAGACGCAATTGTTTAGAAGTACTACTTAGTCTATAATTACATGTTTCTGAATATCCACTACGATGAATAAGCTGGACAGACTTATTATCAAAAATGAGTTCTTCTGTTAATAAGTACGATTCATTTTGTTTTACCCAATGCCCTTTTAAATCGTTTTTTGTTGGAAATTTTTCTTCTTTATTACATGCAAGTAATAAAACGAATGACAATAATAACAAGGCTAATTTTTTCATTTTTTATGATTTATTTGTTGTAATTCCTTGACCTGTCTTGCCAATTCCTCAATCAACTTCTGCTGCTCTATCGCATAAAGCGTAAGCTCTTCAATCTTCAGTAAAAGTTTACTTTGCATATCTCCAAGCTCAATCCCGTTTTCTTCCACTTCTCGGGCAGAGGGTATTTGAGGTAAACGCTTGTTTTGTTGGATATATTGCTCTACTTCGTTCAAAGGGAGGAGGTCGTAGTCGTCTTCAAATACGTAGTCGGGCCAGCCGGCTAAACTTACTAAAACTTCTTTGGCTTTTAGTACGCCGGTATGGCTTAAATGAAGTTTAATGTTTTCTTTTACTTTTGCATCGCTCACTGTTTGAGCTCCTCCGC